>Ga0233438_10000393_pt1 | contig 57953 bp, 62 predicted proteins | sample SI_123_September_FD_182720 | JGI IMG/M metagenome (GOLD analysis project Ga0233438, IMG submission 182720) | Seawater microbial communities from Saanich Inlet, British Columbia, Canada - SI_123_September2016_10_MG | ecosystem: Environmental > Aquatic > Marine > Inlet | place: Canada: British...
CTTCCTCCTTTAGCAACCCCTGAAAAGAGTGAGGAAGTTTCATCATCTGGAAGAGTAGATATTAATATTCTTTTAAATAGAGCTAGAAAAGAAAAAGAAAAAGAAAATCTAACAAACCTAGTTTTTGTTGGATTAACGTCTTGCTTAATTATTGTTGCCGGTATTATCTTATCCTTTTAACTACATATTTCCATATTTAGGCCCACCACTTCCTTCGGGTGTTACCCAAGTAATATTTTGAGAAGGTTCTTTAATATCACAAGTTTTGCAATGAATACAATTTTGAGAATTTATAACAAATTTATTTACACCATTTTCATTTTGAACTTCATAAACGCCTGCGGGGCAATATCTTTGAGCAGGTTCATCAAATTTTTCTAAAGTATAATTTATCGGTAAGTTCGGATCTTTTAATTGTAAGTGTACAGGTTGATTATCAGTGTGATTGGTTCCTGTTAAATAAACAGAACTTGTTTTATCAAATGTAATCACATTATCTGGTTTAGGGTAATCAATTTTTGGCATTTCATTTGCTGGTTTTAATGTTTCATGGTCAGCATGCTTATGTCTTAAGGTAAAAGGTAATTTTCCTCTAAATAATATTTGATCAATTCCTGTAAATATTATTCCAAGAATTAAACCCCAGCTAAAACTTGGTTTAACATTTCGAGCTTGGTGGAGCTCCTCATAAATCCAACTTTTTTTAAATTTATCCTCATAAATTGATAAATCTTTATTTTCTTTTAAATGTTCGTTTATTGTTTCTGCAGCAATCATTCCACTTTTCATTGCAGTATGTGATCCTTTAATCTTAGGCATATTCAAAGTTCCCGCATCACAACCAATTAATAAAGCTCCAGGCATAAACATTTTTGGTAAACTCTGAAGTCCACCTTCAATTAAAGCTCTTGCTCCATATGAAATACGTTTTCCACCTTCAATTATCTTTTTAATTGCAGGGTGAGTTTTAAATCTTTGAAATTCATCAAACGGTGAAAGATGTGGGTTTTTATAATCAAGACCAATTACATATCCTAAAAAAACTTGTTTATTTTCTGCATGATACATAAAGCTACCACCATAAGTATTGTTATCAAGTGGCCAACCTGCAGTATGCATGACCATTCCCTCTTCATGATTTTTTTCACTGATTTCCCAGATTTCTTTAAAACCTATTCCATATTGTTGAGGATCTTTACCTTCTGATAAATTATATTTTTCTATTAATTGTTTTCCAAGATGCCCTCTACATCCTTCTGCAAACACAGTAACTTTTCCTAATAGTTCTATGCCTGGTTCAAAGCCATCTTTTTTATTTCCATTTTTATCAACTCCCATGTCTTGAGTTGCAACTCCCTTAACAGATCCATCTTCATTGTATAAAATTTCACTTGCGGGAAAACCTGGAAATATTTCAACACCTAAAGCTTCTGCTTGTTCTGCTAGCCATCTGCATAGATTTGCTAAACTAATTATGTAATTATTATGATTTTGTTGAACTGATGGAAGCAGCCATGTTGGCCAGCTTAATGATTTAGATTTTCCTAAAAATAAGAATTTTTCTTTAGAAACCTTAGTTTTTATAGGTGAATTAAGTTCTTTCCAGTTTGGTAATAACTCATCTAATGCTCTAGTTTCAAAAACATTGCCACTTAAAATATGAGCTCCTATTTCGGATGCTTTTTCTAGTAGGCAAATATTTAATTCTGGATCTAATTGTTTGAGTTTAATAGCAGTCGATAGTCCTGATGGGCCACCACCAACAATTACCACGTCATACTCCATTGCTTCTCTAGGCATATGGTAATTTTTTATATTATTTGTTATTTTTGTATAGTGTTTAATTTATTCAATTCTTCTAGGAATTGAGGAAGGGCTTCAAACAAATCAGCTTCTAAACCGTAATCAGCAACACTAAAAATAGGTGCCTCTCCATCTTTGTTTATTGCGACAATAATTTTACTTTCTTTCATACCAGCTAAATGTTGAATTGCTCCAGAAATACCAACTGCAATATATAGATCTGGCACTACAACTTTACCCGTTTGACCAACTTGATGTTCGTTACTTATGTAACCTGCATCAACAGCTGCACGCGAAGCTCCTATTGCAGCATTTAATTTATCTGCAATATCAGTAATTAATTTAAAATTGTCACCATTTTGCATACCTCTTCCACCTGAGATCACAATTCTTGCAGTTCCAAGTTCTGGTCTATCTGATTTAACTTCTTCTCTTTTAATAAATTTAGATAACGTAAACTCTTTTACCGAATCCATTTTTTCAATGGGTGCTGATCCACCTGAAGTTTCACAAGGTTCAAATGAAGTTGGTCTAATAGTTACACATTTTTTTGCATCAGTGCTTTTTACAGTTGCAAATGCATTTCCCGCATAAATAGGTCTGATAAATGTATCTGGAGATACCACTTTGATTATGTCACTAACTTGTGATGTGTCCATTAAAGCTGCTATTCTTGGCATTAAGTTTTTACCAAATGTATTAGCCGAACTAATTACATGGGAATAATTTTCAGAAACTTTAACAATCAATGGTGCAAAATTTTCCGGTAGAAAATTTTCGTAATGAGTGGCTTCAACTTGTATTACTTTTTTAACCAAGGGTATTTCAGATAAAACTTTTGCAACATCAGAGCAATTGTTTCCTATTAGTAATGCATGAACATCGCCATCAATTTGAGAGGCAGCTGTAATAGCGTTAAGAGTAAATGGTCTTAATTCTTTATTGTTATGTTCAACAATTAATAAAATTGACATTATATAACTTTCGCCTCATTTTTAAGCTTTTGCACAAGTTCAGCTACACTTGATACTTTAATTCCAGCTTTTCTTTTTGGTGGCTCTTCAACTTTAATTTGTTGAACTCTTGGTGTTGCATCAACACCTAAATCTGCAGCTGTCATTTGATCTATTGGTTTCTTCTTAGCTTTCATAATATTTGGTAGAGATGCATAACGCGGTTCATTTAATCTTAAATCACAAGTAACTACCGCTGGAACGTTAACTTCAATAGTTTCTAAGCCTTCATCAATTTCTCTAATTATTTCTAATTTATTGTCTTTAATGTCAATTTTTGATGCAAAAGTTGCTTGAGGCCAGTTCAATAAAGCACTCAACATTTGTCCTGTTTGGTTGCAATCATCATCAATTGCTTGTTTACCCATAAATACTAGATCAGGTTTTTCTTTATCAACAATTTTTTGTAATATTTTAGCTACTGCTAAGGGTTCGACTACGCCATCTACTTTAACATGAATTCCTCGATCAGCACCAACAGCTAATGCTTTTCTAACTGTTTCTTGTGCTTTTTCTTCACCAATAGTAACCGCAACTATTTCAGTTGCTTTACCTGCTTCTTTAATTTTTACAGCCTCTTCAATTGCATTATCATCAGGTGGGTTGGTTGACATCTTAACATTATCCGTAACAATTCCTGTGCCATCTTCTTTAACTCTGATTTGAACATTGTAATCAATAACTCTTTTTACAGCGACTAATATTTTCATTATGCTCTTAATAAGTTGTTTTCAGGATCATATGGGCTTTCTTCTAAAATTGTACAATCGTACATTTTACCAAGAATATCAATTTTCAATTTTTGCCCTGGTGTCGCAATCTCTGGTTTGACCATTCCTAATGCGATTGATTTTCCAAGTCTAAATCCAAAATCTCCACCAGTTGCACGTCCTATAACTTTTTCATTATCATAAATTGGATTATTCCCTAAAACATCTGCATCCTCTATATTGTGAACTTCCAAGGTAACCAATTGATTTGAAAATCCTTTTTCTCTCCATTTATTCAAAGCATCCAATCCTATAAAATTTCCTTTGTTGGGATGAACAAATCTATCTAACCCAGATTCGTAAGGTGAATATTCAATTGATAATTCTGTGCCAACAAGTTTATAAGATTTTTCAAGTCTCAAACTATTCATTGCTCTAATTCCATAAGGCTTAAGACCTAAATCTTTTCCAGCTTCCATTAATCTATCAAAGATGTGATTTTGATATTCAATTGGATGATGCAATTCCCAGCCAAGCTCACCTACAAAGTTTACTCTCATAGCGTTAACTGGTGCATTACCAACATCAATATTTTTTGCACTCAACCATTTAAAATTTTCATTTGAAAAATCATCTCTTGAAACTCTTTTCATTAGTTCTCTAGCTTTAGGACCAGATACAACTAGAACTCCCATACTGTTTGTTAAATTTTCAAATTGAACACTACCATCAGTTGGCATCCACTTTTGAATCCAGTCATGATCTAATCTTTGGTTTGCTCCTGCAGAAACTAAATAGTAACTTCCATCAGCTTCTTTCATGATTGTAAATTCAGAGTGCACTCCACCCTTAGTATTAAGTGCATGACATAATCCAATTCTTCCAATTTTTTTAGGAAGTTTGTTTGCAACTAAATAATCTAAAAACTCTTCAGCACCAGGTCCTTTAATTCTACATTTAGCAAATGCCGTCATATCTAAAAGACCAACATTCTCTTTTACATTTTTGCATTCTTGCTCAATTGCTTTAAACCATTTTGATCTTCTAAATGACCAATCATCTTTTTGCTCCATCCCATCGATTGCGAAGAAGTTAGGTCTTTCCCAACCAAATTTTTGACCAAATACTGCACCTAATGCTTTCATTCTATCATAACAAGGTGATGTTCTTAATTCTCTAGCAGCCTCTCTTTCTTCATCTGGGTAGTGAACTTTAAATACATGATTATAAGCTTCTTCGTTTTTTTCTTTTAAATAAGATTTTGTTGCATAATCACCAAACCTTCTTGGTTCAACTCCAAGCATATCTATTGTAGGCTCGCCATCAATTATCCATTCTGCAAGTTGCCAACCCGCTCCTCCTGCTGCAGTTATTCCAAAACTGTGTCCTTCATTAATCCAAAAATTTTTCAATCCCCATGCAGGTCCAACAATTGGGTTTCCATCTGGTGTATAACAAATTGCACCATTATAAACTTTCTTAACTCCAACTTCTCCAAAAGCTGGTACACGGTGAATAGCTCCTTCTATATGCGGTGCTAATCTATCTAAATCTTCTTGAAATAATTCATACTCTGAATCTTTTGATGGCCCATCAACATAACAAGCTGGTGCACCATCTTCGTATGGTCCTAATATTAATCCACCTGCTTCTTCTCTCATATACCATCTGCTGTCGCTATCTCTTAAAACTCCCATTTCAGGTAAGCCATCTTTTTTTCTTTTTACGATATCTGGATGAGGTTCTGTTACAATATATTGGTGTTCAACTGGTATTACTGGAATATCTAATCCAACCATTTTTCCAGTTTGTCTAGCAAAGTTTCCAGAACAAGAAATTACATGTTCGCATTCAATAGCACCTTTATCTGTTTCAACAATCCAGCCATCTTTAGTTTGTTTCATTCCAACTACAGCTGTGTTTCTATAAATCTCTGCACCTAAATTTCTAGCACCTGTTGCCATTGCTTGTGTTAAGTCAGCTGGCTGAATGTATCCATCTTCAGGGTGTTGGATTGCTCCAAGTAAATCTTCTGTACGGCACAATGGCCAAATTTCTTTTACTTGATCTGGTGTTAAAAATTTTACATCCACACCAATTGTTTGAGCAACACCTGCATATTGATGATACTCATCCATTCTATCTTTAGTGCTTGCTAAACGAATATTTGATACGACACTAAAACCAACATTTTGTCCTGTCTCTTCTTCTAATTTTTTATAAAGATCCACTGCATACTTATGAAGCTGTCCAACCGAATAACTCATATTAAATAATGGAAGTAGACCTGCTGCATGCCAAGTAGATCCAGATGTTAATTCTTTTCTCTCAATTAAAACAACATCAGACCAGCCTTTTTTTGCTAAGTGATAAAGAGCACTAACTCCTACTACACCACCACCAACTACAACAACTTTAGCTTTAGATTTCATTAACACGATTCCTACTAAATTTTCATTACGAACGAAACAAAATTCGTTTACCCTCTAAATTAAATTGAAGATCCTAGGGGCATTGGAGCGGACACCATTGTGGTCAACCAGCAGTCTTTGAAGGGACCATCTATTTTATACTTTTCAACCTGCCATTTAAATTTGTAATAGGATTTGTCTTTTCCAAGAACACTAACTTCAAACAAGGCTACTGAATTGTTAAGGTTTTCTTGAACAATTTCATGATCTAAATGATCTAATAATATTTTATATGACTTGCCCTTCAGCATGGTCTTAAATCTATCTAAAGGTCCTGTGCTTTTTCTATTACTAGGATGAGCAAATTCCCAGGTTTGTTCAATGCCATTATCTATAGTGGGAGAGTTGTTTTTTTGTAAACTTTTCAACTGAATTTCCACAACCTGGTATGGCTCAATATTACTATTAGGCTTTATTAATTCTGCTTGTGAAATTGTAAGACTTAGAAAGTAAATTAATAAGGTTTTATATATTATTTGCTGTCTTTTTAACGTCCTCAAGAAATTCTTTTCGTTTTTCATCTGTTACAAACGGTACTGCAAAATATCTTCTGTATACAATATTATAAATGCCACACATATGAAACACACCTCTTTTTAGCCTTCTAATAGGTAAATTTAAAAAAAATGTTGTAACCGCTAACCTTGGGGATCCATAGGTACAAAAGATTATAGCTTTTTTATCTTTTAAGTTTCCCATTGGATAACCATAATTTCCAACTAATTTTTTAAATGTGTAAGCCCATGGGGGTGACAAAACTTTATCTATCCAGCCTTCTACAATAGCTGGCATTCTAAAGTTCCAAATAGGTGCAATTAGAACAATAATATCACATTTCTCAATACGTCTTCTATGATCTAGAACGTCTTCTCCAGCTTGTTCACCTGCAAAAACTGGATTGAATTTATCTTTATATAAATCTACACAATCAACTGTATTACCGTTTTTTTCTGCTGTTTTAATAAATGTATCTCTAATAGCTGCATTAAAAGACTTTTCATTATAGTGCCCGTATAAAAGAAATATTTTTTTCATTACATTAAGGGTGTATAGACTAGAAAAATTAAAAATCTATGAAAAATTTTTACGTAGTTGCTGGTATTCATAAAGATCCAAATAAAATTGAAACTATCATTAAAGATACAGAAAAAAAATTTGGACCTTTTGAGGAGATTGAAGCTAATAATTTAGCTAAGAGTTTAATTCAAAAAAATATAGATGATTTTTATCATCGTGCTTGGATTGTTAAATCTAATAATTTAACCAAATAAAACCCAACAAACATAAAAATTACAAAGCTTACAGAATTTAAATTTAATAAAGCCAGTGAGGCTATTGCAGGTCCTGGACATAATCCAGCTAAGCCCCAGCCTGCACCAAAAAGTGATGAACCTATAATTAATTTCTTATTTAGTTCTTTATTATTTGAATAAGAAAATTTATCAGCAAAAATTGGTTTCTTATTATTTTTAAATAAATGAAAAAATGGTGAGGATATTATTAAAGCTCCAATCATAACAAATGCTAATGATGGGTCCCATTCTCCAAAAATATTTAAAAAACCTAAGACTTTAGCGGGATCTATCATCTGTGAAACAGTAAGACCTATTCCAAAAATTATTCCACAAATTAAAGATATAATCTTATTCATATTAAATTTTTTACCAAAACAGTTAAAATTCCAACAATCATAAATGTTACTGTTGCAATAATTGATCTTAAAGAAAATCTTCCAATACCACTGATGCCGTGTCCACTAGTACAGCCACCACCTATTCTTGTACCAGCTCCAACCAATAAGCCTGCAATTGCTAATAAATAAAATGAGTTTGAAATTGTGATATTGATTTCCTGTTGAGTAAATATTTTATAAACAATAGGTCCGATAATTAATCCAATTAAAAATAAAAAATTATCAAATCTATTATCTTTTGAAGTTAAAAAATTACTGGCAATTCCACTTATTCCAATTAATCGACCATTAAATACAAAAAAAATAATTACTGCTAAACCAATTAAGGATCCACCTAGAAATGCAGAGATTGGAGTAAAATTAACTATATTCATTTAACTTTGTAATACTGGAAAAGCAGGGTTTATATTTAAAAAAAGCTTTTGATATTCCATCTTTGTACATCTATTTTCAATATACTCAATATCATTACTCTCCACTAATTCTTTAGCATCAATGCTTCTAATTCCAAGTTGTAACCAAAGAACTTTAGCTCCAATTTTAACACTCTCTTCAGCATACTTGTTAGCTTCAGATGATGGTCTAAATACATCTACGATATCAATAGGTATATTAATATCTTCAAGTTTTTCAAAAACCTCTTCTCCTAAAATCTTTTGACCTTTGGCACTTGGGTTAACTGGAATAACTTTAAAACCATATTTTTGCATATACTTCATCACTATTGTTGATGGCTTTTTATCATCTTTACTAACACCCACCATCGCTATTGTTTTATACTTTGAGAGAATTTCTTTTATTTTATCGTTCACTACTTATGTTTCCACTTAGGTTTTCTCTTTTGTAGAAACGCTGATATGCCTTCTTTAGCATCCATTGCCATCATATTTTTAGTCATCATTTTACTAGTGTATGCGTAAGCTTTTCTCAATGGCATTTCTAATTGATTATAAAAAGTTTGTTTTCCAATTTTAATTGTAAGACTTGATTTTGAAGCAATAGTTTTAGCAACTTTTAACACTTCATTGTTTAATTTTGATTTAGAAAAATGATTGTTAATTAGTCCAATTTCTTTTGCGTAATCTGCTTTAATAGGCTCTCCCGTTAACAGCATATGCATCATTCTTTTTCTATTAACCTTTCTACTAACAGCAACCATCGGCGTGCTGCAAAATAAACCGATATTTACACCTGGTGTTGCAAAAATTGCATCATTAGAACTATAAGCTAGATCACAGCTTGCAACTAACTGACAACCTGCTGCAAATGCTGCTCCATGAACTTTTGCAATAACTGGCTTTTTTCCTTCAACTATTTGAAGCATCAACTTTGAACAAAGATTAAAAAGTTTTTGATATTTTTCTCTTTTCTTTAATCCACTTACTTCTTTTAAATTGTGACCCGCACTAAAACCTTTTCCAGACCCTTCAATAATTATTACCTTAATATTTTTGTCTTCATCTAATTTTTTAAAAGCTTTAATTAAATCTCCTAAATTTTTTAATGAAAGAGCGTTATATGTTTTTGGTTCATTAATGATGATTGAGGCAATATCTTTATTTAAAAGTTTAATTTTAATATTACTTAAGTTTGCCATCTTCTCTCATTTTGGCTCTAATTTTTGTTGCAGAGATTTGTTGAATTTCTTCTGACAAAACAACTTCTTCTATTTTGTAACCAACTCCTCTTCCATAACAAATATTAGTAATATTAGGAACCATCATTATTTTAAATCTTCCTTCAAATTCTGGGTTTAACTTTTCTTCAATATTTTTTTTAACTGTGTCAAAATCAAATGGATTATCGTCAACACCTTGAACATCTCTTATTTGAATGCAAACTTGACCTGTTTTTTTAATAATTTCTTGAAATAAGGCATAGTGACCATCATGAAATGGTTGCCATCTGCCAAGCATTTGTGCTGTTGGTTTTTTATTATCCCATTCGTAAGCCATTATTTAATCTCCTTTATTATTATTGGTGCCCAATGTTTAGCATCTTGAGTTGTAACCTGACAATCAAATTTTTCAGGCTTTACAAACATCTTGTTAGTATCGTCAAAACGTCCTTCTTTTATTGTATTTACCCAAACTATATAATCTGCAGGAAACAAGTTTCTTGCCTCCGGTGTTGGGCAAACAAAGTCTGCTACAACATAATTTCCATCATCTTTTAATTTTTTTGCAAAATCTGCCATTCTACTTGCTTGTCTTGTTCTGCCTTCTTCTGAAAAATCCCAATCATTAGCTTCTTTTCTAACTTCATCAGCATTAAGTCTTTTAGCATTTAGTAATGGAGCAATTTCATTTGCTAAAGTTGTTTTGCCAGATCCTGGAAGACCCATAATTAATATTATTTTCATTTTAAACTAAGTTTGTTGCAACCCATTTATGAAATTCATGTGTAGGGTTATCCATTATCGGTGAAAAATTCCCACCATTATATACTGGTGAATTTCTACCTTCTTGCATACCCTCAATAGCTTTTATATCCTCAATCATTACTTCTTTCCAAAATTCTGAATTTTTTTTTCTCATCTCAGCAAACTCAGATCCATTTGCACTATCATCACCAACATAATACATCATTAAATGCTCTTTAGTTTCACTAATAGATTTAGGTTCTAACCAAAAAACATAAAAATGGTCTACATGAAGACCAATCATTACGTTTGGAAATAAAGCAATATACTCAGCTTTGCTGGATAAGTCTTTAGGCCAATTTGGAAAATTATTGAAACTTTGATTTCCTTTAACAGGTTGATCATATTTATTTGTTCCTTGGCCAGCAAATCTATTTGGTAAACCTTGAATATGGTAATGATCACTAATATTTGAAACTTTATTTAATTCAGGATGTATCCAAGGCAAGTGATAACTTTCACAGTAATTCTCTATTGCAAACTTCCAATTACACTTAACATCAAGACTGAAGTATCCATGATCTTTTGAGTGCTTAAGTAATTTTTGATCTTCCTTAGATATAAATTTTGACCATCTTTCTTCGAGAGGCTTGATATATTCATCAAACTCTAATTCATTACTATTTATATTGATAAATATTATATCCATCCAAATTTTGGTTTTAACCTCTTTTAAATTGCTCGATGATTTATCGAATTTTTCTGTCTCATGAACATTTAGGCCTCCTATGTGAGGTGTCGCAACCAACTTTCCATCAAAATCGTAGGACCAGGAGTGGTATGGACATCTTAAGACATTTTTCAAAGCACAAGCCTCATCTAAAAGCTTGAAGCCTCTATGGCTACAGACATTGTGAAATACCCTTATTTTTTTCTCTTTATCTCTTAAAATAATAAGAGGGATGCCTAGTAAATTATAAGGTTGAGCATCTCCTACATTTGGCACAGAACTTCCAACGCCAATCACCGTCCATTTATCCTTGAAAATCCTCTCTCTTTCAATGCTTAGATAATCAGAGCTAGTGTAGCACTCGTTTGGTAGGCCATGGGCTTTCTCGATGGGGTTCCCAACCACTCTAATTTTTTCCAAGTCCAAGATTTTTGAAAGTTGAAGATTTTTAAGATTTTCAGACATTAAAAAAAATTATCACCAGCACAATTTTTGGCAACAAATATTTTATCCACAAGATGAATTTCTTTGACAGCATATACAAAAAAGATAATCATCAGGAAAAATGAATTTTTCACTTGAGGTTGGACCTCAAACAGATCTTAATACACTGCCTCCCGTTAAGGATGTTTATGTAACTATGCTTCCAGGAGGAGACTATAAAGAGACAGCTAACCAAACAGCGGCGTTAGTTAAAAAAGGATTTAATCCAGTTCCACATTTTCCAGCACGATCAATTACGGATGATGCTCAGCTTAAAGATTACATTGTAAGATGTAAAGATGTGGGTGCTAAACAAGCTTTAGTTATTGGAGGAAGTAGAGAGCCAGTTGGAAAATTTGATAGTTCAATTCAAATTTTAGAAACAGGATTTTTTGATGGAATTAAAATAGGAATAGCAGGACATCCAGAGGGAAGTCAGGATATTTCTGATAAAGAATTAGAAAAGGCTATGATAGATAAAAAACCTTACGCCGACTATATAGTGACCCAGTGGTTATTAGAGAGTCAACCTATCGTAGATTTCATTTCTAAGCAGTCAGTACCAGTGCATGTAGGAATTACTGGGCCAATGAAAATAACTAGCTTAATTAAATTTGCTAATATTGTCGGGGCGAAAAATTCTATAAATTTTCTTAAGTCTAATTTTAGTAAGGCATTAGATTTATTGAAACCTAAAGACCCTAATGAATTAATTGGGAAAGTGAAAGAGTTTACTGGTAACTTCCACATTTATACATTCGGCGGCTTGAAGGAAACAAACAAGTGGTTGAAGGAGAACGGTTATGTCTAATGAATTTGACTATACTAAACTAAATCATGTAACTTCAGTTGATCAATCAGATCGTGAAGTACCATACAACTTAAGACAGAGTGGGCCTACAAAAGTTGAAATGTTAATTTCAACAAGAGTAAGAAAATCTCCGTATTGGCATTTATCAATGCAAGCAGGTTGTTGGAGAGCAACTGTATACAATCGTATTTATCACCCAAGAGGATATGTAAAGCCCGAAGATGGTGGAGCGATGGTTGAGTATGAAGCAATTAAAAATCACGTTACAATGTGGAACGTTGCTGTTGAAAGACAAATTAGAGTTAAAGGTCCGGATGCAGAAAAGTTTACTGACTACGTTATAACTAGAGATGCAACTAAAATCTCACCCATGAGAGCAAGATATGTAATTTTATGTAATGCTTATGGTGGTGTTTTAAATGATCCTATTCTTCTTAGAATTTCAAAAGATGAATTTTGGTTCTCACTATCAGACTCTGATATTGGAATGTATCTTCAAGGTGTTAACGCTGATGGAAGATTTGATTGTACAATTGAAGAAATTGATGTTTGCCCAGTGCAAATTCAAGGACCTAAATCAAAAGCTTTAATGAAGGATCTTATTGGAGATCAAGTGGATCTAGATAACATGCCTTTCTATGGTTTAGCTGAAGCAAAAGTTGGTGGCAGAAGTTGTGTTATTTCACAATCTGGTTTCTCAGGTGAAGCTGGATATGAAATCTACTTAAGAGAAGCAACTAAATACGCTGATGATATGTGGAATGCTGTTCTTGAAGCTGGAAAAAAACATAGCCTAATGGTTATCGCCCCTGCTCACCACAGAAGAATTCAAGCTGGAATTCTTTCTTGGGGACAAGATATGGATCATCAACACAATCCTTTCCAGTGTAACCTTGGTTACCAAGTTTCACTATCTGGCAAAGGTGAGTGGAATAAAAAAACTGACTATGTTGGAAAAGCTGCATTAGAGAAAATGGGTGCAGATCTTAAGGCTGGTCAAAAACCTTACAAACTTCAGTTAGTAGGTCTTGAGTTGGGCGGAAAACCAATTGAAGAATATGCTCCTGACTTTTGGTTAGTGTCACCTGAGAGTGGTGGAGATCCTGTAGGATTTATCACATCACCTTGGTATCACCCTGAAAAAGGTCAAAATATAGCAATGGGATATGTGCCATTTGATGGAACATTAAATGCTAATGGTTTCCCTAAAGGTAAAGTTGGAACTAAGTACAAAGTTCACTTACCTGCTAAATATTCTGACACACCAGGAACGCCTGTTGATGCTGTGGTAGTGGATATTCCATTTACAGAATCGTTTAACGCAAACACAAGAGAAGTCGTTAAAGGTTAAATTAATTATTTGGGGGAGGTTAATTCTCCCCCACTAATAATGACAAAATCATTCCTAATCGTAATTTGCATAATAATAGTAATTGCTTTAATACTCTTTCCACTATTTGTTTCTTACAAAGCTCAGAAAAATAGTAAAAAAAATAAATAATGTTTGGTCAATTTTTAAATATAGTTGTTCGGTCTATTAAATTAGATAAATCTCTTTACAAAGATAATAAGAACTTTGGTGAAGCTGCAATATATTTTGCAGGCCTTATCATGATACTAGACGGGTTAGCAGGAGCTGTTGCAGCAAACACTGTTATTAAAACTGCTGTTGCAATGTCTGGTTTAACTGCCATTCTTACTTGGTTTGTATGGGGACTATTTATTTATGTGATCGGTGTAAAATTATTTCCAGATAAAGATACTAAAGTTTCATTTAAAAAAGTTTTAACAGCTGTTGGGTTTGCTCATGCACCAGGGCTTTTAAGATTTTTTGCTGTAACACCAGATTTAATGATCCCAATTATATTTTTAACTCAGTTCTGGATATTTGCTGGATTAATCATTTCAACAAAACAAGTTTTAAATCTAAAGTCTAATTTTAAATCATTTGGAATAGTCTTTTTAGCTTTTTTAATAATTGCTTTTCTTTCAATATCTTTTGTAATGAGCAAAATGAATGCTTTGCCTATAAGCAATATCAGTTAAATTGGAAATATAGTTTTTGAAAGCTTACAAGAATTACAGGTTTTAAATCCTGTTAAAATTAAATTTTGAGAAACACTCGGGTCTTCTTTTTTACACTCTTCACAAAAATTATCTAATTGAAGAACTTCTTCATCATTATTATCTTGATCATTAAAGTCTTTAGTCATTATCAGTAAGGCCAGCTCCTGCTCCACCTTGTTTTAAGCTTTCATTTTCTTCAACAAACGTTTCTTCTGAAAGCTTATAAAGCTCATTCCATTCTTTTTCTTCAAACGAGTCTCTGTTTTCTAAAATTTTTAAATAAATATTTTCAGCAGATTCGATTATTTCGTTTTTAGTGTAATTAGAATAAATATTATTATTAAAGTTTAATAAAAACTCCCTGTCATCCATTTTTAAGAATATTCTTTTACCGATTACCTCAGCTGCTCTACTTACAAATGGTAGGAAAAGTAATGGATATGAGACTTTTTTAAACGTTATCTCATTTAAAGTTTCTAGAGTTTTAATCTGATCTAAAAAATTTACCCCTGCGATTATTGGGCAATATTCATTTTTACCAGCCTCATTGTCTTGCTTTATGATGCTGATATTCTCTAACCTTATTTCTTTTTTTTTCTTAAAAAAACTATTTAAGTTTTTAATTCCAGGCAAACTAAAAATTTCGAGTAGTCTTATATTTTTTCCAATCTCTTCTGCAATCCCCCATGAATATCCTGCAGCTCTACTTGATCTTTTAGAAACTGTATCTATTTCGCTTAATGATCTCATGTTGATTAATTATAAACCCAATGTTCATCATAGTTTTTTAATTGTTCTGGTAGGGGTGCTCCTTGAAACATGCATATTCTTAGCCACTTATCAGAACGTGGATCAAATTTTAATGCTCCAAAAAAAGATAATTTTAGTCTCAACATATCAATAGGCATTATTTCTTGGCCAATAGTATTGTCTTGTATTTCCGAATAAGGAAATTTCTCCACTATAAATGCTCTTCTTACAACGTGTCTTAACTCATTATTGGTTGATAAAAATTTAGCAATAGTCCAACTATTTTTAGTAACCGATAACGATTCATAAAGTTTTTTAATATCTCTTGCAATTGCTAAGGGTTGCTCTAACTCAGCACCCACTTCATCAAATCTATTTGCTAGTCTTGGTTCCTCTTTATTTTTTGAGATAAACCAAAAATTTAAATTATTTTCATCTTTGGTAAAATCTATTGTTAAGATATCTGGATATTTTTTTTCTAAAATTAGCTTTAAGTCTTCTACCGTTCGCTCAGTTGGAATATTGAAATATTTTTCTTCTTCAGAGCTCATTTCTTTAATTAACGGGGACGTTATATCATCATAAGGTTCCATCATCATTGAGACGACATATTCAATGCATTCTTCACAATATTTTTTTTCTAAATACAGATATAATTCGTTAAAGGCATAATCTTGCTCAAAATTAAATTCATTATCTAGATAGACAATAAATTCATTAAGATCTTTCAATAAAGATTTAATCTTATTTATTTGATATTCACTTTCAGTATTCCAAGAAGTGATATTCTTTATTGATTTTTTTAAACATTCTAAAAATAAGTTTTTATCTTTCTCTGATATTGTTTTTATCTCTCTTATTTTTTTTAAAGAAATTTCTCTTGCTGAAATCCAGTTATTTAAAAGAGTTGGATGATTAACAATAAATGGAGCCATTCCAAGACCTGTAGAATTTCCTATTCCTAAACCTTTACAAATATTTATATCAAGATTTACAGCTTTTTTTGGATTCTTACTTTTTGCAACGTGATTAACTTGATCAAAAGTAAATTGTCTTACCAGATAAACCAACATCATTTCCAATCTAAATGGACCATATATTTCTTCTCGGTCTTTAATTCTAAATCTGTCTGCTAAGCCAAATTTACCTGACCCATAAACTGCTGTGGTTCTATATAAATAACCAACACTAGTTAACAAATCATTATCAGGCTGCTTACCTTCGCTTAAACATTCAACCACATGATTGAAAACTCTTACTGATTTATTAGCTCTTGAAAGAGTTAATTCTTTATAAGAAAGTCTGCCAAATTCTTGTTTTGGTACTTCGTTTTTTAATCTTTCAATATCTTGTTTTTTTGGAACACCATCAAAAAGTGTGAAGGCTGCATCCCATTTGGTAGCTATAACTCTATCTGATCTTTCATTATCATCTAATTCATTTGCAAAACAAATTAATGAATACACTCTATTTTTTTTCTTAAATGAATAAACTGCAGTACCATAGCCATGTTCGTTTAATTCAAATAAATCTCTTTTGTAATTCCAATCCTTAAACTCTTTTAAAAAACTTCTTAAAAATGAAAGTTTAGATTGATGAAAAGACCCAAGTCTTGATAGCTTCATTACTACATTGGGATCTCTTAAAGAAATATTCATTGATTCATTTCTTTGTAAAAATTGTACCAGTTGTTTCCAAGAATTCCATTTACTTCACTTTCTGAAAAACCAACTTTTTTAAGTCCTATCTCTAAGTTTTCAAATCCTCTTGCATCTAAAAACCAATCAGGTTGTTTTGGAAAACCAGGTTTGTTTTTAGACCCTTCTCCATAATTTTTGCTTTTAGTCCAAGTACCATTTCTCATCCACTCAACAATAGTATCTGGTTGGTTTAAACAAAGATCTGAACCTATTCCAATTTTTTCAACTCCCATAATCTCAGCAGTCTTAGCTGTCATTTCACAAAAGCTTTCCAAAGAACAATCTGTTCCATCTTTTAAATGATGAGGATATAAAGATAGACCCAACATTCCTTTGTGTTTGGATAAAATTTTTAATAGTTCGTTTGATTTGTTTCTCTTAGCTGGGTGCCAAAATGATGGATTTGCATGAGTTATTGCAATTGGTTTTTCACTTATCTCAATTGCATCAATTGTACTTTTTTCTGCTGAATGAGACATGTCTATTACAAGACCTAATCTATTCATCTCTTTAATTACCTCTTTACCAAAATTAGTAACCCCACTATCTATTGCTTCATAACATCCCGTCGCTAGTAAGGACTGATTATTATAAGTAAGCTGCATAAACCTACATCCTAAATCATAAACTTTTTCAACCAATCCAATATCATCTTCTATAGGTGAACAATTTTGAAAACCAAAAAAAACTGCAGTTTTATTTTCAGATTTAGCTTTTTCAATATCTTTAAAACTTTTACCGTGAAAAATTAAGTCGGAATTTTCTGAAAAGTGATTTTCCCAATTTTTTAATACCGTTTTTAGCTCATCAAAATCTTCGTGGTAAACAATAGTTACATGGATTGCATCCAGTCCTGCTTGTTTATTGATCTGAAAAATTTCTCTAGACCAGTTACAATATTGTAAATTATCAATTTTAAAATTCATTGTGATCTTCTTTGTTTTAAAGAATACCAATAAGATAGATAAATTCTATTAATTTTATTGAAATTTTAGGCTTAATTTGAAATAACAATTTACGTTAGAATAAAATTACAACAAATGGCTAAAAATAAATTAAACAAAGTATCAATTGTTATGGGTAGTCAATCTGACTACAAAACCATGACATTTTGTCAAAATATTCTTAAAAAATTAAACATAAAATTTGAAACAAAAATAATATCAGCTCATAGAACCCCTAAAAGAATGTATGAATTTGCTATTAATGCTGAAAAAAATGGTATTGCAGTAATTATTGCTGGAGCTGGTGGATCTGCACATTTACCAGGAATGATTTCAGCCCTTACTTCTCTACCGGTACTAGGTGTTCCAATTGAAAGTAAAAAGCTGAAAGGTCTTGATAGTCTTCTATCCATTGCACAAATGCCAAAAGGAATACCTGTTGGAACATTAGCAATTGGAGAAGATGGTGCAATTAATGCTGCCTTATTAGCTGCATCTATTATTGGTCTTAGTGATTTAACTGTTAAGAGAAAATTAAATCAGTTTCGTTTAAATCAAAGCAAATCTGTTAAAAAAAAACCCAAATAGTTGTAAAATATGTCTAAACCAATTCTTGGAATTATAGGGGGAGGTCAGTTAGGTAGTATGCTTGCTATTGCTGCAAATAAACTTGAAATTAAAACAGTTATTTTTTGCAATGATATTGATGCTCCTGCCCAAAATTTTTCTAATGATTTTGTACAAGGTGAATATAATGATAAAAACAAGATTAATGAGTTTTTGAGTAAAGTTGATGTTGTAACTTATGAATTTGAAAATATTCCCTATGAAACATTAAATGAAATTAATAAAATAAAACCTGTTTTACCAAAACCTTCTGTAAATAGAATAATTCAGCATAGATTAGCAGAAAAAGATTTTATCAATAATCTAAATATAAGAACTACAAGATATGTATCTATTGAAAAAAAATCTGAAATAGATTCTGTTGAAGATTTATTACCTGGTATACTCAAAACTACTACATTAGGATATGATGGCAAAGGTCAACACCCTATTAACAGTTTAGAAAATTTAGACTCAATTGATGTTGATTATTCAAAAGGTTATATTTTAGAAAAATTAGTAAAATTAAAAAAAGAAATTTCAATAATCATTACTAGGTTTGATATTCAAAAATATGAAATTTATGAACCCATTGAAAATGAACATGAAGATCAAATCTTAAGAAATTCTAAAATTCCAGCAGAGATTAGTGATAAAATATTAGAACAATCAAAACTATGGGCTACAACAATTGCAGAAGAATTAAAATATGTTGGAACTTTGTGTGTTGAGTTTTTCATTGACAGGAATGATAACCTTTATGTAAATGAAATTGCACCAAGAGTTCATAACTCAGGGCATCTAACAATTAATGCGTATAATGTAAGTCAATTTGAAAATCATGTAAGAGCAGTTTGTAAACTAGAGCAAATACCTCTTAAAAAAATATCCAATGCAATGATGACAAATATAATTGGAGATCAAATTACTAATTACAGAAATAAAGAACACAATGAAAATGAATTTTTCTTTGATTATCTTAAAAAAGAAATTAAACCAAAAAGAAAAATGGGGCACCTAACAACTCTTCTTAAGTAGATATTACTCATATGCTAAAATCAATCGAAGGAAATTTTGATAATCCAGAAGTTCATGAGCTACTTATAAAGCATTTCATTGAGTTAAGATCTGTGTCACCTGAAGGTAGTGCTCACGTACTTGATATAGCTGGATTAAAAGATCCAACTATTAAATTTTGGAGCCTGTGGGAAGAAAATGACCTAATGGGAAGTGGTGCATTAAAATTCCTAGATAAAGAACATGGTGAGTTTAAATCTATAAGAGTTAGTGACAACTTTAGAGGTAAAGGAAATGGTACAAAAGTCATAAATCATCTAATTAATGAGGCAAAAAAACTTAATATTAAAAGATTAAGTTTAGAAACAGGTGCTGGTGAGTTCTTTTTAAATGCCAGAAAACTATTTAGTAAGTGTGGTTTTGAGCCCTGCGAGCCCTTCTCTCATTATAAAAAAGATATCAACTCTATTTATATGACCATGCTAATAAGCAACAAATAAGTCTTTAATTATTTATTCTTTTAAATTTAGTTGACAAAACCTCAATAAATCTAAACAAAGCGTGAATTACTTAATTATAAGTAATAAAAGTAACACAATAAAAAGTAAGAAGATAAATATGAGTCTACAAGGAAAAGTAAAATGGTTCAATCCAACTAAAGGTTTTGGTTTTATTGAAAGAGAAGATAAAGAAAAAGATGTATTCGTTCACGTTTCAGCTGTTAGAGATGCTGGTATGAACGGTTTAGATGAAGGTCAAGCTTTGACTTTTGAAGTTGAAGATGGTCCAAAAGGTCCTTCAGCGGTAAATTTAAAAACTGCATAATATTCACACTTTCTATTGGCTGCGATTTTTTAATTAAATTAATTTTTTAATTATTTAGCTAAATATTTCAGCCAATACCAATCAGTTTTTTTTAAGAAATTCACTCACTATTGTATTAAATTCATCTGGCTTCTCTAAATGGACATTGTGAGAGCAGCCATTAACTATTCTAAGTTCACTATTTATAATATTTTCTTTTAAAGTTTCTACTTGGTTGAAGTTATAGGCTTTGTCTTGATCTCCCCAAATTATCAAAGTTTCATTCTTAATATTTTTTAAATTTTCAATACCACTCCAATTTTTCATAGCAACAAGAGCATTGTCCGCAGCCTCTAAAGAAGTTTGTTTACCCGCTTCTTCACATAAATAAAAATATTTAGATTTATCCTCTTCAATGAACCATGTTTTTGCAATTCTATAAGCTGTATTATCCAGTCCATTAGTTTTTAGTTTGTCTCTGGAAGCATCTATGGTTTCAAACCTGCCAGGTATATTTCCTCTTGGTCCTGTGCCATAACAAATTAACTTTAATATTTTTTCACCTGCTAACTTTGCCATTTCTTGCACAATCATGCCACCCATTGAGTGACCTAATAAATAAAAACGTTCTATTTTCTTTTTTTCTAAACTTGTCAATATAGATTTAGCCATACCTTCAATTGAATTATATGAGTTAACTTTATTACTTTTTCCAAAACCGGGTAATGCTGGTGCCAAAACTCTAAAATTCTTTTTAAAAAAGTCAGTTTGCAAAGTCCACATCTCAGATGATCCTAAAAAACCATGCACTAACACTAGTGGAGTGCCACTTCCCATATCTTCAATAAATATATCTTGCATATTTATATTTTATTAATAATCATCGAATATAACAATTTAATAATAAGTAACTAACAAGTATGACAAATAGAAAAATAACTGACCTTTATGATGTTGAATTCACTCCATTTGATAATTATGGGGTTGTTGTGCCTGGAATGAGTTGGCATAAAATTAGCTATAATAAAGAAAATGGTGGTAATGGAACTTATCTTTTAAAGATGGAACCAAATGCTAAAAGTTTGCCCCATGTGCATACAGGCTTTGAGGAATTTTTGATGTTAGAAGGTGAATTAACTGATCCAGATAATAAAGTTTTTAAAAAAGGTGATTTTGTTACTTTTGAACCAGGCTCTACACACTCATCCTTTACTAAAGATGGTTGCTTAATTTTAGTTTTTATGAGAGGTATCAACAAACCTCTTTAAGGAATTATTAAATAAATTTAATAGAAAATATATATTTATGATTGGAATTTTAGGCGGAATGGGAACTCAAGCGGGACTTGATTTTTGCAATAAACTCGCAATGTTAAATAGAGGAAAAAGTGATCAAGAATACCCTTTATTCATGCTTTATAACAAATCAAATATTCCTGGAAGACCAGAATCTATTGGTGTTCAAACTAAATCATTATCTACAATTCCAAGAAACTCAAAAAATACAAAAAAATATAATAGAGTTTTAAAAAGTTTGTTAGATGGATGTAAATCATTAGAAAAAAGTGGGTGCAAATTTATTGTTATACCCTGTAACACTGCACACTATTGGTATGAAGATTTAAAGAAAAAAATCAAGATACCGATCATTAACATGCCTAAAGAAGTTTTTATACAAACAAAAAAAAGTTGTAAAAAAAATTCTAAAATTGGACTTCTTGCAACAGAGGGAACTTTAAAAACTGAGATTTATGATAAAATTTTTAAAAAGGATTATGTATTGATTAAACCTTTAAGTAATTTACAAACAAGTTCAGTAAACAAAACAATCAAACATGTAAAAATGGGCAATATAAAACTAGCAGAAAAAACTATTAAGCCTGCAATTAAATATTTAATCAAACAAAAATGTAAAAAAATAATACTTGGCTGCACTGAGATACCTATTGCAATTTTTGCTTATAAATCTTTACAAAATGCTAAAGTTTCAAAATTGTACCTTGATCCTAATTTAATATTAGCCAACTCCTGTATGGCAAAATATAAAAAATAGATAATGAATATAAAAGTCAAAAAACCATATGTTATATATATGGCTGAAATTATTTACTCCTACGTTTCTATTGAAAAAAATAAAGATCCGGAGCTTGATGTAAAACAAGCTATTAATAAATTCATGGAAACTAATGAATTTATAAAATTAAGCACTGGTGCATTACACGACGAATGGTTTAGTGAATTAAAAAAAAATGAGTATCTAGACAAAGATACTGGAAATAAAATACCAGATGAAACCATTAAACTTTTAGAAATTCAAAAAGATATGACTATTAAAAATTTAATTAAAATTCCTAAACTTTACGAGACTGAAAACAATACTCTCATCGAAGCATCAAATAGAGCACAACAATTTTTATGGCGTATGTGTGAAAGTTATGAACTGTGGTGTAAAGAAACTGGGCAATCAGAGCAGCTATTATTAGGTATTACTGATTAGCTAATTGAATAATTTTACTTGTTTTTTCTATTCTACTTTTTACTAAAGCAAAAAACTCTTCTTGGCTTTCTTCTTCTTCAACTTTTAATTTTTTATCATCTACAAAGCTTTTAATATTTTCAGTAGGAGACTTACCGGTAATTTCTTTAACTGCTTGATTAGAACCATATGAAAGGCCAGCTTGATAGATATTACCAGAACTAGCTAATGTATAAGCAGGTCCTAATAAGGCTGCACTTTGCACACAACCATTAAGAAAAAATAGCAAAAATAATCCAGCAAATATCTTTTTTAAAATCATTATACTCCCACTTAATCCTAAGTATTTAAAAGCACAACTCAAGAGAGAAAGTGTTCATTTTGGATATTAATCTCTAATATTGGTATAAAATATAGCCTATAACCTTGGTATGGTTAAAATTTTTCCATTCATTTTTATTGTTTTATGGTCCTCAGCTTTTGTGACAACAAAACCAATAATAGATAACAGTGATCCCTTTGCGGCATTGGCATTTAGATTTTTTGTGGTAGCTTTTGGTTTCTATATTTATTCAATTTATACAAAACAAAAAATTTTAACAAATTTAAGAAACCTTCTACAATCACTTTTTAGTGGAGTACTTTTTCATGGTGTGTATTTGGGAGGTGTTTTTTATTCAGTTTCAATCGGAATGCCTACCGGTATCGCTGCATTAATTGTAACCTTACAGCCAATTTTAACCAATGCTTTAGCAGGAAAATTTTTAGGTGAAAAAGTTACTTTTAAACAATGGATTGGAGTGATCCTTGGATTTATTGGTGCAGCTTTAGTTTTAGGTTTTGATATTGGATCAAGCCTTCCTATTTTTGGAGTGATAGCTTCTTTTGTGGCTCTTCTGGCGATCACAACTTCTACTTTATGGCAAAAAAAAATAAGTAATAATTTACCTTTGTCTGTCAGTAATATGTATCAAGCAATAGGTGGCTGTTCTTTTCACATAATAATTATTTTAATTTTTAGTGAACCTTATATTAATTTTACATCCACATTCTTAATAGCAATGAGTCATCAGATATTCCTTGTATCTTTTGGAGCTTTTACAATCTTAATGTTTTTAATTAAGAACAACTCAGCAAGTAAAACTGTTTCTATATTTTTTTTAATACCCCCTACTACCGCAATAATGGCTTGGATATTTTTGAATGAAAAATTGAATAATCTAGATTTAGTTGGTTTTGCTGTGGCAACTTTTGGTGTTTATATTGCAACAAGAAAGCAATAAATTTTTAAATTCCTTTATAACCAAATTCTAAGCAAGCATCAGTAATTGAATGATAAAAAGATTCTCCAAAACTTCTTAATGTAAATATTCTAACTTTATCTGGATTGTCATCTAGCATATCAATTGTAACTGACATTCCGTTATAAATTGAATTTAAACAAGTATTTTTTTTCAATTCATTAAAATTAAAAGGACATCCTTTTTTTAATATCTCTTTTGTATTTTTTCCCTCTATTTGAATTATCGCTCTGCTATGAGATATATTTGTTATGGCGAAATCTGTTTCTGGTAATTTTTCATTAATTTCTTTTAAAATTTCTTTCTTTGAAGAAACTAAAAGCCAGTTATTTGGTCCATTCCATAAAATTCTTGTATTGGTGTTACAGCTTATATTTTGAGTTTCATTTTTTAAGTTCAAATCATCTAACTTAATATTTTCAATAGTTATTGCTGAACTATTATACTTAACAATTTGAATGATTAGATAGTCGCTTAATTCGCTTATTTTTAACAGCTCTTTATCATTTTTTCCTTCATGATCACCAAATAAACCTTTGATATGAATATTCTTTAAAGCAGAAATTGAACTCATGATCTTACTCTTTCACCTTTTGGATCAACATAATGTGATGAAACAATCTCAACTGGTATTGTTTTATTTTTTAAAGGTGACATTGCAAATAGTTTTTGCCCTATCATATTTTTTCCATCCTTAAGAATTGCTAGTGAAAATGGATTATCGTATTCAACACTCCAACAAGATGCAGAAATATATCCTAATTTAGGGTTTGGTGTTGGAGCCATTGCGTCTTTAACTAAATGAGACCCTTCTGGGATACTTGTTTTCTTATCAATTGGAACAACCCCTACTACTTTTTGTCTATCTTCAGCTATAAATGCTTCTCTTTCTAATGAACGCTTTCCTATAAAATCTTTCTTTTTACTAACAAGTCCTTCTAAAGAGTTATCATAAGGAATGGTTCTGCCATCAAGTTCTGATCCTGCAATGTGACCCATTTCAATTCTTAGAGTTGATAATGCTTCAGTGCCGTAAGGTTGAATTTTAAATTCTTGTCCTACTTCCATTATCTTCTCCCACATAAAATTTCCATTGTCAGATTCGACATTAACCTCATAAGCAAGCTCTCCTGAAAATGAGATTCTAAAAATTCGTGCGTGAACTCCAAATAAATCAGCTTCTAAATATCCCATAAAAGGTAACCCTTCATTTGAAGCATCAATATTTGGAAATAATTTTTGTAATAAGTCTCTAGATTTTGGCCCAGCAATTGCAGCTCCTGCCCATTGCTCTGTAGTTGAAACCACATTTACATTTAGTTCTGGCCATACAAGTTGTAGATAATATTCAAGATGAGATAAAACATTCGCTGCTTGTGCTGTTGTTGTTGTCATATGATAATGGTTTTCAGAAATTCTTGTTGTTGTTCCATCATCCATAACAATTCCATCTTCTCTTAACATTACACCATACCTTGCTTTACCAACTGGCAGTTTTAACCAAGCATTAGTGTAAACTCTATTTAGTAGCTCTGCTGCATCAGGTCCTTTAATGTCAATTTTACCTAAAGTAGTTACGTCACAAACACCTACATTTGTTCTAACATTTTTAGCTTCTCTTTTTGAACCTTCAAATAAAGTTTCTTCTCCAATTTTATAATATCTTGGTCTCAACCAAACACCTGCGTCTACAAACACAGCATTATTTTTTTCATGCCAAGTGTGCATTGGTGATTTTCTTGTTGGTTTTGAATGTTTGCCAACTTCTCTTCCAACAATTGCACCAATAGTAACTGGTGTATACGGAGGTCTAAAAGTTGTATGACCTACTTCTGGCACTATTTTATTTTCAATGTTTGAAACTAATTGCAAACCGTTGAGATTACTTGTTTTTCCTTGGTCTGTGGCCATTCCTAGTGTCGTGTATCTTTTTACATGTTCTATGGATCGATACCCTTCTTTTAGTGCAATTTCTACATCTGAAACAGCTACATCGTTTTGAAAATCTAAAAATCTTTTATATGTTTTTCCTTTAGGCAAAGGCACACACCAAAATTTATCATGTGTGGTAGATTTTTTTTCCATAACTGTTGGTGATGATGTTTTGTTATCATTATTAGTAATTTTTTTTGAAAGTTCATATCCAGTTTCAAATGAACTTTTTAAAGTTTCTTCTAATGTAAAAGTTCCATTAGCAGCACCTAAAGTTGTTTCATTTTGTTTTGATAATCCAGGTACAAATGCATCTATATCCTTATTAAAAGTAGTTTTATTTCCTGATTGAGAAGCTAAATGTATTGTTGGTGTCCAAAAACCTGAAACGCAAATGCAATCACAATTGATATTTTCTAAAGTTCCTAGTTCATTTTTATCATCTGAAATTTTTGCAACTTCAGCTGATTTAACTTTTTTATACCCTTTAGCAGCAACTACTACGTAAGAAAATTTAATTTCAATATCTAGTTTTTTTGCTTCATCTATAATTTCTGACTTTGGTTCTTTTCTTGTATCTAAAATAATTGGATCAACACCATTTTTTTTAAACTCTATAGCCGTTTCATATCCGCTATCATTATTGGTAAATATTAAAGGTTTTTTACCAACTAACACTCCATAAACTTTTAAATATTCTTTTGCTGCAGAAGACAGCATCACACCTGGTGTATCATTATTTCCAAATACTAAAGGTCTTTCAATTGATCCTGATGAAATTAAAACTTCTTTTGCTCTAATATACCAAAGTCTTTGTTTTGGATTATATTTTTTAGTTTTAGGTAAGTGATCACTTAATTTTTCTGACATCACTAACATATTGTGATCATAGTAACCAAATACTTGAGATCTATTTTTAACAATAACATTAGGCATTTCTTTAAGTTCAGAAATAATATTTTCTGCCCATTCTTTTCCTGTTTGATTTCCAATATTAACCTCGCTAGTTAATAAAGTTCCACCAAATCTAGGCTTGTCTTCTGCTAAAATTACTCTTGCTCCATTTTTAGCAGCAGCATATGCGCTTGCTAAACCAGAGGGTCCTGAACCTGCAATTAACAAATCACAATACTCATATTTATGTTCGTATCTTTCCTTGTCATGTTCAATTGATGCAACCCCAAGTCCTGCTGCTTTTCTTATAAATGGCTCATAAACTTTGTACCAAAAACTTTTTGGCCACATAAACGTTTTGTAATAAAATCCTGCTGGAAGAAATATTTTTAACAAATTGTTGATAGCACCAATATCAAAATTAACACTTGGCCAACAATTAACACTTGTTGCTTCCAAACCTTCAAAGAGCTCTTGTTCTGTAGCTTTTACATTCGGTTCAGTTTCATTATTTCTGTATAATTGAACAATTGCATATGGCTCATCTACACCTGCACCAAAAAAACCTCTGGGTCTATGATATTTAAAGCTTCTTCCTATTAAATGAACTCCATTAGCAAGTAATGCTGAAGCTAAGGTATCTCCCTCGTAACCAAAGTAAGTTACTCCATTAAACTTAAATGAGATTTTTTTATCTCTATTTATTAATCCAACATTATCTAATCTATAATTTTGTGTCATATTAAATATCTTCGCTAGCTTTAACGGTTTTAAATATTTCGTGAGTTGCAGTGTCTCTTTCTACTTTAATCCACTGTCTGCATCCTGATATATGTTGCCATAGCTCTTTGTGTTTTCCTCTTAAACTTTTTCTATTATAGACAAAATTATCCCAATCTTGATCTGAAACTTCTTTATTAAGTTCTGGTCTTTTAACGGTTGCATCACCACCGTATGAAAATTCATTTTGAGATCTCATCCCACAGTGAGGACATTTAATATGAAGCATTTATGAAATCCACGTTTTAGTTCCAAGTCCTTTTTCATCTAATAAGTGACCTGTGTGAAATCTATTTAAACTATATCCAGCATTTAATTTGTGAACTCTATCTTGTGCAATTGTATGTGCAAATGTCCATCCTGATGCTGGTGTTGCTTTAAATCCACCATAACACCATCCACAATTTAAATATAATCCTTCAATATGAGTTTTATCTATTATAGGCGAGCCGTCCATAGACATATCCATTATCCCACCCCAAGTTCTAAGCATTTTTAGTTTGCTAAGAAAAGGCATCATCGCAATTCCTTCAGTTAAAACATGTTGAAGGGTTGGAAGGTTTCCTCTTTGCGCATAGCTATTATAGCCATCCAAATCTCCTCCCATTACCATCTCACCTTTATCCGACTGACTAATATAAAAGTGTCCTGCACCAAAAGTTACAACTTTATCTAAAACAGGTTTAACTGGTTCTGAAACACAAGCTTGTAAAAGATGTGTTTCAATTGGTACTGTCATATTTAATTTCTCTGCTAAAACATTTGTACTACCTGCAACACACAGTCCAATTTTTTTAACTTTAATATCTCCTCGTGAAGTTCTAACTCCTTGAATTTTTCCACCTACAACATCAAAACCTGTTACTTCACAATTTTGAATAATATCTACACCCATTGAATCTGCTTGACGTGCATAACCCCATGCAACAGCGTCATGCCTTGCCGTTCCAGCACTTGGTTGCATCAGTCCACCAAATATAGGAAACCTTACATTGTCTGAAAAGTCAGCCATTGGAATAATTTCTTTTACCTCTTCTCTATTTAATAAAACTGCATCGATACCATTTAATCGCATTGAGTTTCCTCTCCTTGCGAAAACATTCATCTGGGCATCTGAGTGAGCAAGGTTAATAATTCCTCTTGGAGAAAACATTACATTGTAATTTAAATCCTGACTCATCTTTCTCCACAAATCCATTCCAAACTCACTGAACAATGCATTATCGTCATGCATGTAGTTTGATCTAATGATTGTAGTATTTCTTCCAACATTTCCACCCCCGATCCAACCTTTTTCGATGATAGCAACGTTTGTAATATTGTGCTCTTTAGCTAAATAATAAGCAGTTGCTAGGCCGTGACCACCTCCACCAATTATAACCACATCATATTCTTTTTTAGGAGTTGGATCTTTCCAGGCCAAATCCCAATTTTGATGACCAGAGAAGGCATTTTTGATCAAATTAAATATAGAATATTTTTGCATAAAATAATTTTATACAAAGGAATATAAATAGTTCTTATTTTTTTTATATATATTTTTTAGAAGTTTCCAAAAATTTAAAATAAGATATCAATTGGGCATTAAAAATTAATTTTATAGGAGTTTAAAATGAGCGAAGTTAAGTCAGACATTCAAATAGCTAGAGAAGCTAAAATGCAACCTATAAATGATATTTTAGCCAAGATAAATGTGCCTGATGAAAGCTCAGCTTTTAGTCCAATGGGAAGACACATTGCAAAGATTAATTTAGAATATTTAGACACTTTAAAAGATAAACCAAATGGAAAACTTGTATTAGTGACGGCAATCACTCCTACACCAGCTGGTGAAGGAAAAACCACAACTTCAGTTGGTTTAAATGATGGATTAAACAAAATTGGAAAAAAATCTATTGTTTGTTTAAGAGAACCAAGCCTTGGTCCCTCTTTTGGAATGAAAGGTGGAGCAGCAGGTGGTGGTTATGCTCAAGTAGTTCCAATGGAACAAATTAATTTACATTTTACTGGAGATTTTCATGCAATAACATCAGCTCATAATTTGTTGTCAGCCTTAATTGATAATCATATCTATTGGGGAAATAAACTTGATATAGATGTTAGAAGAATTGTCTGGAAAAGAGTAATCGATATGAACGATCGTTCTTTAAGATCTATAAATATAAACTTAGGTGGAGTTGCAAATGGTTTTCCAAGAGAAGATGGTTTTGATATTACTGTTGCATCTGAAATCATGGCAATCTTTTGCTTATCAAATGATTTAGAAGATTTAGAAAAGAGAATAGGAAATATTACAATTGCTTATACTAGAGATAAAAAACCTGTTTATGCTAAAGATTTAAAAGCACAAGGTCCAATGACAGTATTATTAAAAGATGCAATTCGACCTAACGTTACTCAAACTTTAGAAAATAATCCTGCAATTATTCATGGTGGCCCTTTTGCTAACATTGCTCATGGCTGTAATTCTGTAATTGCAACAAAGACTGGACTAAAACTTGCTGACTATGTTGTGACAGAAGCAGGATTTGGTGCAGACCTTGGTGCAGAAAAATTCCTTGATATTAAATGTAGAAAATCAGATTTAAAACCTAGCTGTGTTGTAATTGTTGCAACTATTAGAGCATTAAAAATGCATGGTGGTGTAGCAAAAGATGATCTTAAAACAGAAAATGTAGAAGCCTTAAAAAAAGGTCTAGTTAACCTTCAAAGACATGTAGAAAATGTAAAAAAATTTGGTTTACCAGTTGCAGTAGCTGTTAATCATTTTATTAAAGATACAGAGAATGAAGTAAAAGCTTTGATAGAATTTTGTGACACTATTGGAGTTAAAGCAAGTCTTTGTACTCATTGGGCAAATGGTGGCGAAGGTACAAAAGAACTTGCAAGTCATGTTGCTGAATTATGTGAGAAAAATGAGGATAAATTTAAATTCTTATATGAAAGTAAAACTCCTCTTTTTAAAAAAATAGAAACAATTGCAAAAGAAATTTATAGAGCAGATGAGGTTATTGCAGATACTAAAATTAGAGATCAATTAAAAAGCTTTGAAGATGCTGGATATGGTGACTTTCCAATTTGTATTGCAAAAACCCAATACAGCTTCTCAACAGATCCAAGCTTAAAAGGTGCACCAACAGGACACTCTTTACCAATTAGGGAGATTAAACTTTCTTCTGGAGCAGAGTTTATTGTTGTTATATGTGGAGCTGTTATGACGATGCCTGGGTTACCAAGAGTTCCAGCAGCAGATTCAATTAAGCTAAATAAAGATGGTGAAATTGAAGGTCTATTTTAGAAACTAGTTACGCAGATAATTAAGCCAGTTTCTAACTTCACATGTTCTGTCATTAAAATCTAATAGTTCGTTTTGAGATTTTATGTATGAGATATGACTTTCATACTCTTCTTCATTTAAAAAATTTTTATTTACAAATAGTCGTTCTTTACGACCTTCAATAAGTTTAAGCATCTGAAAGTACTCATAATCAGGATGATACTGTAAGCCAATAATTTCAGAGTTTCCCGCTCTAAAACTAACACCCATTACATTGTTAACTTTATCACTTGATAGAAGAATAGCATTTTCCGGTAATTCACTTACTTCATCAAAATTAAATGCTGGTGATGTAAAAATTTTTTTCTTATCTTTGTAAATAAAATGCTTCTCACCTTCATTATTAATAATTACATCTGATGCAATTCCAATGTGAGCACCATTTTTACCAGGGTTTACCTTGCCTCCAGCTGCTGTAGAACAAACTTGTAATCCCCAACAAATAGCTAAAATCTTCTTTTTTTGAGTAAAACAATTTGATGCAAAATTAATATGTTTCTTAATCACATCCGTCATATCATTTATTCGCATTGCACCACCCGTAAAGACAATACCATTATATTTACTCATGTCTTTTAGAGCATTCGTAGTCTCATCATCATTACCAGGATTTATAATTTCAGTAATTGCAGATGGTTCTATTTTTAAGATTAAATTTTTTAAATTATCTGCTGCAGAAGCTCCAGCTGCTTTAATAAAAAACTCACTATCTTCTCTAATATTTCCTTCAACAATTAAAATATTTAAATCACTCATTTAAACAATTCACCCGTCATACTGTTCTGGTACATTATCCTCATATCATCCTCAGTTAATTTTTTTGGATTTCCTCCAGTAGATGGGTCTGCTAAAGCCATTTTTGATAATCTATCAATATCAAAATCTTTTTCATCAATCACTTCTGATAATTTATGAGGCATATCAAGTTTTTTTCTTAAATCTAAAACCCAGTTAACAAAACCATCAAAAGATCTGTCTTTAAGTTCTAAATAGTCACAAATTTTAATTATTTTCTTTTCAATTACATCTTTGTTAAAAGTTAACACGTAAGGCATAAATATTGCATTAGATAAACCGTGATGAATATTATTTAATGCATTGACAGGGTGACTTAGAGAATGAATTGCTCCTAGTCCTTTTTGAAATGCAGTTGAGCCCATACTAGCTGCTGTTAACATATTCATTCTTGCTTCAATATTAGATCCATTGCTAACAGCTTCTAATAGCCACTTATCAATTAATCTCATTCCTTCTAAAGCAATTCCATCTGCCATCGGATGATAGCCTGGTGCACAATAGGCTTCTAAATTATGTGCTAGTGCATCCATTCCAGTTGCTGCAGTCATTTTTGCTGGTAATCCAACTGTTAAAATTGGATCTAAAATAACTATTGATGGTAAAAATTTTGGATGAAAAATAATATTTTTCACGCCTGTTTCTTCATTTAATATTACTGATGCTCTGCCAGTTTCAGAACCAGTGCCCGCAGTAGTAGGTACTGCAATAATGGGAGCAATCTTATCAGAGTTTGCTTTAGTCCAATTATCTCCAACATCTTCGAAATCCCAAATAGGTAGATTTTGACCTGACATAAAAGCAACTGCTTTACCAACATCTAAACCACTACCACCTCCAAACGCAATAACACCATCACAATTGTTTTTTTTATAACTATCAACACCTTCATTAACATTCGTGCCAGTTGGGTTACCAACAACATTTGAATATAATGCAGCAATAATTCCACCCTCTTTTAAAATCGATAAAGTGTTTTTAACAATAACTGATTGAGCTAATCCATTATCAGTAACAAGCAGTGGCTTTTTAATGTTTAAATTTTTACATGCTGAAGCAACATCATTAATTCTATTTTCACCTACCCACATTGTAGTAGGATAATTCCAGTTGTATTTTTGCATATTATGTTTTAGTGTTTTATAAAGTTGGTTGATGTATATCACTTTCTAAAATAATTTTAACCGAAATATTTATGCAAAAAACTATTACACCTATTGATAATACCCTTTATATCGAAAGAAATTATGATGGAGCTAAAATAGAAGAAACTATTAATGGCTCAATGAAAGCTCAAAAAATGTGGGCCGATCTAGATATTAAAGAAAGAGTAAAACTATTAACAAGTTTTGTTGAAGATTTTTTATCAAGAAGCGATCTGATTTGTGAAGAACTAAGTAGACAAATTGGTAGACCTATTTCTCAAGCGGCTGGTGAATTAAAGGGCTTTAAAGAAAGAGCCGATTACATGCTATCTATTGCAGAAAAGAAATTATCAAATATTGATGTAGCAAAAGATGATAATTTTAAAAGTTATATAAAAAGAAAAGCTCTTGGTGTAGTTTTTGTAATAGCGCCATGGAACTATCCATACCTCGTTGCAGTAAACTCTATAATACCAGCTATGGCAGCAGGTAATTCTGTTATATTAAAACATTCTGCTCAAACCCCTTTATGTTCTGAGCAACTTTACCAATCAGCTAAAAAAATTCTGCCTAAGGATATTTTTAATTATTTACATTTAAACCATGAAGATAGTTTAAAAATTGTTTCTGATAAGCGAATTAATTTTGTCTCATTCACTGGATCAGTAAAAGCAGGTTACGATGTTCAAAGAGCAACTCAGAATAAATTTATTGATATGACTTTAGAATTGGGTGGTAAAGATCCAGCTTATGCCAGATATGATTGTGACTTAGAAAAAACAGTTGAAAATTTGGTTGATGGATCTTTTTTTAACTCAGGTCAATCATGTTGTGGAATAGAAAGAATTTATGTTGATGAAAAAATTTATAATAATTTTTTAGAATTGTTTGTTTCAAAAACTTATAATTACAAACTTGGAAATCCATTAGAAAAAGAAACCAACTTAGGTCCTGTGGTTAAACTATCAGCTGCTGATTTTATTTTACAACAAATAAACTCTGCAATTGATAAAGGTGCAAAAAAAATGATTGATGAAAGTAAATTTAACTTTTCAAAAGAACATAAAAATTATTTAATTCCTCAGGTTTTAACAAACGTGAACCATGATATGGCTTTTATGACTGAAGAAACTTTTGGACCCTGTGTTGGGATTATGAAGGTTAAAGATGATAATGAAGCAATTAAATTAATGAATGATAGTCCTTATGGATTAACAGCTTCAGTTTGGACAAAAGATCTTGATGTTGCTCAAAAAATTGGCAATCAAATTAATACAGGCACGTTTTATATGAATAGATGTGATTATCTAGATCCTGCATTATCATGGACTGGTGTTAATGAAACCGGAAAAGGTTGTTCGCTATCTGAGGTAGCTTATGAAAAATTAACTTCACCAAAAAGCTTTCACTTAAGAAAAGAACAATAAAATGAAATTAAATTTTAAAGGTAAAACTGCTGTAATCACTGGTGCAAGTGGTGGTATGGGTTTAGAGATGTCAAAAAAACTATCTCAAAACAATATTTCAGTTTTAATGTTAGATTTAAAAAGTCCTAGTAAAGAATTTTTAGATAATAATAAAAAATGTGAATTTAAAAAAGTTGATGTAACTAATTTTAATAAATTGAAAGTATATATCGATAATTTTTATAAAAAACACAAAAGATTGGACTACCTAGTTAATACAACTGGTGTTCTTTGGTTTGATAAAGATGTATCAGCGGTAAATATAGATTTTAATGTATGGGATAAAGTTTTTGAAATAAATTTAAAATCTATGATGTATCTTTCAAAAATTATTGTACCTAAAATGATTAAAAATAAATTTGGTTCAATGGTGCATATATCTTCCATTGATGCATTATCTGGTGATGACAAACCTCAAGACGCTTATGGTGCTTCAAAAGCAGCAATGATTAGACTTTCAAAGTCCTTTGCCATTCAATTTGCATCTAACAAAATTAGATCAAATATAATCTTACCTGGGCCAATAGATACGGGTATGCAGATTAGATGGAAAAAAAATCCTAATACAAAGAAAAATTTAGAAAAATTTATTCCTTTAAATAAAGTAGGTAAACCCGAAGATATTTCAAATGCTTCTTTATTCTTATTAAGTGATCAAGCAGATTATATTACTGGAACTGAATTGATTGTTGATGGGGGTCTTACGGCTAATCCGTAGTTATTAACTTTAGGCGCCTCTTTCTTGAGGCGCCTAAAAAATATTTATTATCTATAAGGGTATCCAGCTTTTTCCATTGTGTTTGCATATAACTTAAATGCATCCACAACTTTTTTAGCTCTTGGACTAATACTTGAAGTCTCATCCCAGAATGCTTTAGAGTCGTTTACGACTTTAGCCCATTCATTATCAGGAAGACTTGTTAGTTCCATTTTTTTCCCATTAACACGAAGATCAGCTTCTCCACCCCAATACCAAACTTGTCTATAATAATGAGAGTCATTAATAGACATTCTGTAAAGTGCTTGAAGTTTTGGACTTAATTTGTCCCAAGCTTTTTGATTAGCAAAGTAAGATCCAAACCATGCTCCTGTAACAGAGTTAGTTAATGCATACTTGCAGATATCAGCCCAACCCACTTCATATGCCTCAGTAAACCCGCACCAAGCAACACCATCTAGTTCTCCGGTTTGCATAGCAACTTCCACATCATCCCAAGGAACCGTAACTGGTATTAGACCGTATTGCGCCAAGAATTTTCCAGCAGTAGGAACACCAAAAACTCTTAGGCCCTTCATATCTGCTAAAGAAGTAACTTTTTTGTTTACAGTGAAAAGATGACATGGATCCCAAGCACTTGTGCTCAACCATTTAACACCTTCAACCTCACTATAAGCTTCATCCCAAATTTCATTTAAACCATAATATTTAAATAAAGCTGGAACGTCTAAGCTGTATCTAGTTGCAAATGGAAAGTATCCACCAAACACTGAGATATCAACTGGTGATCCCATTGTAGCATCATCACTTTGTACGGCATCTAGAGTTCCTGCTTGCATGGCTCTGAATAGTTCATCGGTAGGAACTAATTGATCCGCATAATACAGTTCAATTTCCATTTCACCATAAGCAGCTTTATTAAATGCTTCAATTTGTGGTTTGATAACATGTGCACCAAGCGGAGCTCCAGAATATGTTTGAAGCCTCCATTTAATTGGGTTTGATGCAGAATAAGCGTAAGGTGCTTTAACAACACTTGCTCCTGCTACACCAAAAGTTAACAAGCCAGCTTTCTTAATAAACGATCGCCTCTTACTTGTTATTATTTTTTTTTCTTTTTTCATTAACTCTCCCTATTAGTTAAAAAGTATTTTTAAACCCTATTATAAAAAAAATTATGATTAAACCAAAAAATGAAATTTTTTATTCCACTAAATGATAATTTTTTCAACTTTAAAACCTAAAGTTGTATTATTATTTTTTATAGGTACTTATTTGGAAGATAAGTTGCAATTTGAGGAAAAACCATAACCAAAATCAATGCTAAGAGCATCACTAAGAGAAACGGTGTAATAGATTTATAAATATCAGATAAAGTTATTTCTTTTGGTGCCATTGCTCTCATAAGAAATAAATTATAACCAAACGGAGGGGTCATATATGCAATCTGACATGTAATTGTGTAAAGAACGCCGTACCAGATTGGATCGAATCCCAATGAGATAATTAGAGGTACATAAAGTGGCGCCACTATAACTAACATCGCCGTATCATCTAAAAACATTCCCATAAATATATAGGAAAGTTGCATCATAATTAAAACTCCCCAAGGAGTTAAATGCCATCTTTCTATAAATAAAGTTTCAATTGCACGCGCAGCACCAAGACCATCAAATACCGCTCCAAAACATAGTGCAGCTAATATTATCCACATAAACATGCAAGAAACACCAAGAGTTTTTCTAAGTGTTGTATCAAGAACTTTTCGAGTAAATCTTTTTTTGTAAATGGATGCTAAAGTTGCAAGTAAAGCACCTACAGCAGAACACTCAACTAAACTTGCTATACCCATTAAGAATAATCCAGTCATGGACATAAATATTACAAATGGAATTATTCCAGCTGTTAAAAGTTTTAGTTTTTCTTTAAGTGGAATATTTCTTTCTTTTTCACTTAATACAGGACCTAATTCAGGTTGAAGACGACATCTTACATAAATATAAATTATAAATAAGGTAGCCATTAAAAGACCTGGTAAAAGTCCTGCAAGCCAAAGTTTACTTACTGGTTGACGTGCGATCATACCATAAAGAACCATCACAACACTTGGAGGTATTAAAATTCCTAACGAACTTCCTGCTTGAACGACACCAGTAATCATTCTTTTATCATAATTACGTTTTAACATTTCAGGGAGAGCAATGGTTGCTCCAATCGCCATACCAGCAACACTTAATCCATTCATAGCTGAAATTCCAACCATCATGAACATTGTACCAATTGCTAAGCCTCCTTTTATTCCACCAAAAAATACATGGAACATTTTATATAAATCGCTAGCAATACCTGACTCTGAAATCATAAAACCCATGTAAATAAAAAGTGGAAGCGTAAGCATTGGATACCACTTAAAAAGTTTCCATGTAGCCGTATATGGCATTTCAATAGCTCCATTTCCCCAAACTAATAATGCTGAAATAACAGCCACAAATCCAATTGCACCAAACACTCTTTGACCAGTAAACATCATTGCCAACATCGTTATGAACATGAACAATGCAATAAATTCATAACTTAGATATTGAGCGAGCATTATATTTTAATACCTTTAATTTTTGCGATATCTTTAATTAACATTGAAAAAGCTTGTAATAACATCAAGAGTATACCCAGTAACATCAAAGATTTTATGGGCCAAAGATAAGGCGCCCAAGCAGTAAAAAGTTTTTGTTTGTATTCCAATGTATATTGTAAACTTGAAATAGAGCCATAAAGAAGAACTACCAAGAAAAAAATCAAGAAAATACTTGTAAAAACATCCATTTTAGCTTTACCTTTTGCAGATAGTTTCCCATAGAATAAATCCATTCTAACATGATCATCAGTAATCATCGAGTAGCCACCCCCAAGTAAATAATACGCTGTAAGAGTAAATTGAGCCATCTCTATAATCCACATTAAAGGATAGTTAATAATGTTTCTCGTAACGAAAGATAATATTAAAAGAAACATCATAAAAAAAACACCGTACATTACAAATCTGCCAACTTTGACACAAATGTTGTCTATTATATTTACATAAATTGAAAATATTTTTGGCATAAATTTCTATTTTTTATTTTTTTTAATTTCTTCTTCACAAAATTTTTTAGCTTCCTCAAGATCAGTAATTTTAGATTTAGATAGTTTTTGGCTTCCAGCTAAACAGGCATCTACTGCTCTTTTAAGATTATGGTCACTAAAATTTAAAATAACCACCATTCCAAGTATTATAAAAACAAATATTAATATATTTTTTACCATCGAATTTCTAATTTCTTATTATCACATATAGTATTTAACATACTAAACATTAATGGAAAATGTTTAGAATTAAGATCTTGTAAAATTTTAGGACCAATTTCCAATGCAAGTTGTGCACCTTCAACTGTAATATTTTTCATAAATTTTTCTTTAGCTTCTTTATAAAGGTATCCTTCACCTAAATATTTTCCCATCAAGCTATTTCTTCCTCCTATTGCACTAACATATAAATCACCTAAACCAGCTAGGCCATAAACAGTTTCAGGTCTTCCTCCATAGAAAGAAACAAACTCAACCATTTCAGATATTGATCTATGAATTAATGAGGCTGATGTATTTAAATAATATTTAGATTGAATTTCTTTAGGTGCTTTTGAATTACTTAACCCTTCTGAGGCTCCAATTAACATAGAATAAATATTTTTAATTGCACCTGATAATTCAATGCCAGTTAAGTCATCTGATACTTCTGTTGAATAGTAATCTGTTGATATAATTTTTTTTAATTTTTCAGTTTCTTTGATATCTGGGTTTGCAATAACTGTGCCTGTCCTCATTTTATATGCAAGACCTGCTGCCAAACAGGGTCCTTTAATCGCTGAAATATTTACTTGTGTATGACCTTCATCTTTGAGAAGTTTTTTAATTTTATCTGAAAGTGTTATTAATTCATTACCCTCAATAGCCAGGCCTTTGGTTAATAAAATAATGGGAAGATTTTTTTTGTAGCTCTTTGTAATTTGCTTAACAAACCATTCAATTCCTACCGAGCTAACTCCAGCAACCATGATGTCTACTCCCTCTTCAAGTATTGATTGTAATTTTTCAAATTTTTCTACCTTCAATTTTGATGGTAATTCAATATTTAAAGCTGGATGAAGATTGTTATTAGATTTAATATTATTTATTAAATCATCTTCTAAATGCGTACCAACGAGTGTTACCTCATTTTGGTTTTCAAGACATGGTACAGCAAAAGCTGATCCCATTGCTCCAGCACCAATAATAATAATTTTTTTCATAATTTAGTATTTTTTTATATTAATTTTTAGCATTTTGTTGGTAAAGTACAGTTATAAATTTATAGAGAGAGATGATATTATGACAAAAGTAGCTATTATTGGCGCTGGCCCTTGTGGTTTGTCCGCTTTAAGATCCTTTGAACAAGCAGAAAAAAATGGTGAAAAAATACCTGAAATAGTTTGTTTTGATAAGCAAGAAGATTGGGGAGGATTATGGAACTACAGTTGGAGAACTGGATCTGATCAATACGGTGACCCTGTACCTAATAGTATGTATCGATATCTTTGGTCAAACGGCCCTAAAGAATGTTTAGAATTTGCTGACTACTCATTTGATGAACACTTTGGAAAACCAATTCCTTCTTTTCCACCTAGAGCAGTTTTATATGATTATATTTTAGGTAGAGTTAAAAAGGGAAATATAAAATCTAAAATAAAATTTAACACCTCTGTTACTAATGTTTCTTATGTAAACAGTAACTTTGAGGTTACTTATCGAGATAAAAAAAATGACAAAATTTCGAAAGATATTTTTGATTACGTAATTGTATCTACTGGTCATTTTTCGGTTCCATTCATCCCAGAATATCCTGGAATGAAATCATTTCCTGGAAGAATAATGCATTCTCATGATTTTAGAGATGCAGAAGAATTTCGAGGCAAGAATGTTGTTGTTTTAGGAAGTAGTTATTCTGCTGAAGATGTTGCTCTTCAGTGTCATAAGTATGGGGCAAAAAGTGTTACTATTGGTTATAGACACAATCCGATGGGATTTAAATGGCCCAAAGGCATGAAAGAAGTTTTTCACTTAGATAGACTTGAGGGAAATAAGGCAATATTTAAAGATGGCCACGTGCAAGAAGCAGATGCTGTAATTTTATGTACTGGATATCTTCATCATTTCCCTTTTATATCTGAAGATCTTAAATTAAAAACTGGCAATAGATTGTATCCTCCGATGCTATACAAAGGTGTGGTTTGGCAAAATAATCACAAATTAATGTATTTAGGTATGCAAGATCAATTTCATACTTTTAATATGTTTGATTGTCAGGCTTGGTTTGCAAGGGATGTTATAATGGGGAAAATTAAAGTTCCAAATGAATCTGAAATTGAAAAAGATATTAATAAATGGGTATCAATGGAAGAAAAATTAGAAAATCCTGAACAAATGATAGATTTTCAAACTGAGTACACCAAAGAACTTCATGATTTATCTGATTATCCTAAAATTGATTTTGAATTAATTAGAAAAACTTTTAAAGAATGGGAACATCATAAAGTGGAAAATATAATGACTTATAGAAATAAATCATTTGCTTCACCAGTGACAGGCTCTGTTGGACCAATTCACCATACACCATGGGAAGAAGCTATGGACGACTCTTTAAAAACATTTTTAAATAAATAAAAAATTTATTAACTAGTTTAAGAAAATGTTAGCTATCCTATACCAAGGTGTTTTTTTCTTTTTCCAACCCACGTTCTGATTAAATGGTCAAATATTAGGCCAATAAAAGCAACACAAAGTCCCAATGTCAATCCTATACCTGCACCCTTTTTATCAGATAGAGCTTTTAGAATGTACTGTCCTAAATCTTCTGTTCCAATAAAAGCCCCGATAATTACCATGAACAAAGCAAATACAATTGTTTGATTTAAACCAAGCATCATATGAGGAAAAGCTAAAGGGAATTCAATTTTTAATAACCTTTGTACTTTAGTTACACCTGACATTGTGGCAGCGTCATGTAAAGCTTCTGGAACACTTCTTAAACCTTCAATAGTATACCTTGTTGCAGGTATAGTTGCATAAACTATTACAGCAATTAATACTGAAGTATCTGTAACTCCAAAAAGCATCATCACAGGAATTAAGTATACAAACGAAGGGAAGGTTTGAAAGATATCACAAACGCCCAGCATAAAATTTGCAGTATGCTTGTTTTGAAATGATATAATTCCAACTGTAAATCCAATTATAGTGGATATAAAAACTCCAAAAGTTGCCATGTACAATGTAACTAAAGCTCTATCCCACCAAGGACTCAATGCGATAAATAAAGTTAATCCACCCACAACAATAGCTGAACGAATTCCTCCAATTATATAACCCGCCCCAATGACTAAAACTAAAGTAGCAACTGCTGGCATTCTTAAATATAAAGCTCTCATGGGCTGCAACACATCTACTATCAACCAAGTATTAAAAATCTTTAAAGTATGAAAGAAAGTATCCCAAATCCAATCCACACCTTTATTCCAAAAATCTGCTGTTGATATTCCTTTATTGTGAGGAACTTCAAATAAATAATTAGACCCATCTTTAAAATAAAATGACCCCAGATATGAAAAAATAATTCCTAGAATTACAGCAGCTGCAAAAAATAATATATTTTTATTACGCTGAAAATAAGTCAAGTTACCAAAATAATCTATTTGCTTATTTGCCCAAGCTAAGGACATCTTATCCAAAAGTATTGCAATCAAACTAATACATAAACCAGCCTCTAATGCTAATCCAATATTTAGCTGGTTTAATGCTAATAATAAATTAAACCCTAAACCTTTTGCTCCTATAAAAGCTGAAATAACTGCCATAGAAAAACACACCATTATGACCTGGTTAACTCCAATTAAAATATCTCTTCTAGCAGTAGGAATTAATACTTTAGTCATCAGTTGCCAATTATTACACCCACTCATTCTACCAGCCTCAATAACCTCAGAGGGTATTCCTCTTAGACCTAACAAGGTTAATAATATCATTGGTGGAACCGCTACAACCATAGTTATAATAACTGCAGCATGATCACCAATGCCAAAAAGAACAATTGCAGGAACTAATACTGCGTATTGAGGCATAGTTTGCATAACCAAAAGTATTGGATATAAGAATTTTTCTACACGTTTGCTTTTAAATGCCATAACTCCAAAAGTTAAACCAAAAAGAAAAGAAAGTGGTGCTGCTACTAATATAAAAGAAAGAGTTTGCATCGAAGGTTTCCATTGACCAAAAACAGAAATATAAATCATGACTAAACCTGCAAATAAAGCTAAGCCTTTACCGCTTAATTTATATCCAAGTATTACCGCACCTGCTGTAACGATTGTCCAAGGTAATCCTGGCAGTTCTGCCCATGGATTTGCATCTATCCAATCCCAACTACTAAATGAAACAATTGTTTCAACACCTCCTAATAAAATTTCTCTTATTAACTCTATAAGAAACGTCATAAATGAAGTTAAATTTCTTGTAATTTGTAAAAGTAGAGGTTGAGTTCTGAACTCTTGAATGTCTTCATTCCAAAACTCCATTGGCATCCATTCATTCATTAAAAAAAATAAAGAATCGTTTATCCAAATAGGCAACCATCCAAGTAAAGGTGGTAGTCTCCAAAAAACATCAAACGCATAATATCTCACCTCAGCACCAAATAATGTGTAAGTACTTTGATTAGGGTCTTTAATGAATTCGGCTTGGCCTCTTATAAAATTATAAGTTTCAGGAACTTCTATTGCAAAACATAAGCTAAAAAATACAATTAACAAAAATAACCATTGAAAAAATTTTGGATATTTTTTTAATAATTCCATATTTTGCCTTTATTTTTTCTCCCTTGAAAAAACAGTATGAATTATTTTTGAGGGGTGAACGCTTCCAACAATTTTATTATTTTCATCTGTAACAGCTACAGATTTTTCTTGAGTTAAAATTTTTTCAGCCACATTTTCAATTATTTCATTTTTCGAAACTTTGAAATCACTTAAATTTTCAGTTTCTGGTTTTTCCATTAGATCTGCTATTTTTAGAACCTTTCCCCTAGGTACTTCTTCGGTAAATTTTCTTACATATTCAGTTGCTGGATTTAAGACAATGTTGGCGGGTGTATCCAATTGCTCAATAACTCCATCCTTCATAATTGCAATACGGTCAGCAAGTCTTAATGCCTCATCAAAATCATGAGTAATAAACATAATTGTTTTTTGTAACTTTTCTTGAAGTCTTAAAAATTCATCCTGCATTTCTTTTCTAATTAATGGATCTAATGCAGAAAATGGTTCATCTAAAAACCAAATATCGGGCTCAACCGCTAATGATCGAGCAATACCTACTCTTTGTTGTTGTCCACCAGAAAGTTCTCTTGGAAAGTAGTTTTCTCTTCCATCAAGACCTACAAGTTTAACCATTTCCATTGCTTTATTGATGCTATCTTGAGTTTTAATCCCTTTGATTTGAAGTGGAAAAGCAATATTTTCAACAACTGTTTTATGAGGCAGTAAAGCAAAACTTTGAAAAACCATTCCCATCTTATTTCTTCTAAGTTCAATTAATTCTTTATTATTTAGTGTAAGTAAATCTTGACCGTCTATATAAATTTTTCCGCTTGTTGCATCTGTTAATCTAGAAATACATCTTAGTAATGTTGATTTTCCTGAACCAGATAGCCCCATCACAACTAACATTTCACCTTTTACAACTTCAAAAGAGGCATTATTTACACCAACTATACACCCATTATCTTGAAATGTTTTTGCATCCACATTTCCATTTGCTTCATGAAGCATCTTCTTGGCGTTAGAGCCAAAAATTTTGTAAACTGATTCACATTTAATTACAGGATCGCTCATAATGTATTAATAAGTTATACGAAATAGAAATAAAATACACTGTATATTATTTTTATTTATTGTTTTTCCTCCTTAAAAATTTTTAATAAAATAAACTCTTGTATCAATACCAGTACTTAAAAAACTTAAAGCTTCACCAGTAACAGTAATTGTTTCATCTATCCCAATGTTATTTCCACTTACCGTATAACCTGTAATACATTTGTTTTTGTCTTTGTCCCATTTAACAAATGTTTCATCAATTAGATTTCCATTCTTAGTATAAATTTCATGTGCCTTAAAATTTAAAAAATTTGCACCCATAATTGCACGTTGTGGAATAAGTTTTGTTGCATTACAAACTGCCTCATACAATTCATCTGTTAATTTAAAATGATTCGTTCCATCAAAAGTTACTAAAATACCTGATGGAAGACTTGATGTCAGTTCACTTAGTTTTCTTTCTTTTGCAATTCTTTCTTCTTCTATTTTCATCTTTTTAACTAATTCATCTCCTTGACCAAAAAAGATATTTAGAGTTACAAAAAATAAAATTACAACAACGGTAACTGAAATAAGACCAACAAATTGATTAAGTGCATGAGGTAAGTTTCTTAATTTATCTAAATATTTTTTTTCCATTATTATTTTAATTATTCTTGTAACTTCCCATTTTTCCAAATTCCTATTTTTTCCTTTCCATCGGACCAGGTAAATTTTCCTTCACCATTCATGAAGCCATTAGTCCATTCCCCATCATAAGTTGAGCCATCAGGAAAAGTTAAAATACCTTGACCACTCCATTCGCTATTTTTAAATTCACCTTTATAAATATAGCCATTTGGCCAAGTTTCAGTTCCATTACCCTCTTTTTGCGTCTGAACCCACTCTCCTTCATAGGTGGTTTTATCTGTGTACACCCATTTTCCAAAGCCGTTTTCACAGTTTCCCTCTTTACATCCGGTACTTCGGGCTAGGGCTATAGATGTGGTTAAAAAACTTAAAATAATACAAATAAGATATTTTTTCATTATTATATTTTACACAAAATTAGATAAAAAAAAATCAGACTTTTTTCTCATTTTTTTTACATGAATAAAAAGAAATATCTTTTTCAGAGTTTTCACTTTTCATGTCTCTTGTAATTTCATGAATTAATTCACCAGATTTTCTATTTATAATTCCTGATTCAGAGTAGTTTTTTTCTTCATCAATAGCTTTAAATAAAACTACGTCTTTGTTTACTATTCTAACTGTTAGTTTTTCTTTTTTTGAAAGAAATGAAGATAATCCATTTATTAAAAGTGTTTTTGGTTGTTTTGCATTGATTTCAAATTTATCTAAATCTTTATCCTCTAAATCCTTAGCTAAAAAAGTTTGATAATTATATTCTGCATTCTTAACTATTTTTTTTTCTAATTCACATACAAAGCTAAGACTAATATTTTCCTCTATATTCACATCTTGTGCTAAAGAAAAATTAAAAACAAATAAACTTATGGAAATGTAAAAAAAATATTTCATAACTTGTATAATTTTTTTCATTAATAATATGAATGTTTCTTGAAAAATTACCTATAAAAAAATCCCCCCCAATAAATATTGGGGGAGATCTTAAATTATTTGTTTATATCCTTATTTAGTAAAAGGAGTCCAAACTGACTTATTATCTGCAAGCCACTTTTTAGCTGCATCTTCGTGAGTCATTTTGTCAACGTCAACTAAAGCAGCCATTGCACCAATGTGACTTGTAGAGAATGACATCTTTTTAAACGTTGCAGCCGCAGCTGGATGAGTTTTTGGAAAGTCTGCATTTACAGCTTTTTTCAAGTAACCATCAGGCGAACCACATTTACCGTCACCACCATCTTCTGGTCTACAACCAGCAGTATATGGAGGGAAGTCTATAAATGTAAAACCAGCACCATCTGTAAAGTTTGGTGTCCAGTTGAATATTATAGTTCCTCTTCCTTCTTTTTCAGCAGCTACTAATTCTGCCCAAAGTGCATCTGCACTTCCAGCAAATTTAACTGTCCAAAGATCTCCTAAGCCTAAAGCATCAACCCTTTGAGGTATCAAATCTCCATGCCAAGTTTGAGGTCCTTCTAACATTCTTCCTTTTCCACCTGAGTCAGGTGTTGTAAAGTTTTTAGCACAAGCTGGATTTTTTAAAGCAGTCCAATCTGGTAGACCTGGACATAATCCTTTTTCAGCAACCCAGTTTGGATATCCCATATCTTCAAGCGTTCGAGCTTCATGATCTCCCCAATCAACTAAACCACCTTTATCAAGCGCTGTAGTAAATGATTTACCAAAAGCAGATTCCCAAACTTCATGAGATAAACTTACATCACCTAGACGAATTGACTCATACACAGCTTGTGAATCAGTATTTACGTATTTTACGTTATTTCCCATACTTTCGAAAATTCCACCAATAACGTGAGCCATTACAATTTGGCTTGACCAGTTATGAGTTGGAATTACGATGGGCTTTTTACTGTCTGCTGCGTTAGAAATTCCAGCGAAACTTACTACTGAAATTACTAGGGCAGACATTAATGATACTATTTTTTTCATTATTCTCTCTCCCTTAATATTAAGTTATAAAAGTATGTTCTCATTTATTAAATTTATAGTCAATCCCTTATGAATATATTATGCTTAAGGTAATTTATCAAAATTTACACTGGCAATGCTACATACTAGTAAAGATATACGAAGTCCTGGTTTAAGAACGTTACCACCTGGAGTTGAAAGATATTTTGTAAGAGGTGGAGGTTTATCAATTATAGAAGTTTTACCAGAAGATAAAATAGAAATAATAAATGAAGAAGGAAAACAAATTTGTGAAATAATTGTTTTTAATTCAAAAGGTAAATCTGATTTATCTATTTTAAATTTAAAAGAAAATTCTAACGCAGATTTTTCAAAAAAAACTATCTCAAACGATGAAAAAATTTCAAAAATTTTAAAGAAAAAAAACTTAAATTTAAGTAATGCTAAAGCATCTATCATTTTTAACGATGATTGCTTGATGGGTGAAAAAATAACACTAACCTCAAAAGATAAATGCATTGTAATGATTGCTGCACCTGGTGATGCAATGAATGTTCATGAACAAAATCCTCCAACAGATTTAACGATTTATTTAAATAAAGCTAAATTTATTGAAACTGATGAACAATTTATCTTACCAGATCCACTTAGTGATCCAATTATAGAACAACTTGTAAAAAGAAGAACTGCTGAAACCTACAGTGTTAAAGCTGGTGAATATATTCAAATAATTGATCCAGGTGGAAGACAGTGTTCTGATTTTTTAGCTTTTGATACACAAAAATTAAATGACGGTATTGAAAGCATTATTGATGATAAAACAACACGAACCTTTATGGGTGGTGCCTACCCTGGGCCAGGATTATTTTCAAAGTTTTATGACGGCGATCATGAAGCTATGATTGAAGTTGTGAGAGATACCGTTGGAAGACATGATACTTTCAATCTTGCTTGCACATCAAAATACTATGAAGACATGGGATATATGGGGCACATAAATTGTACAGATAATTTTAATAATAGGCTGGATAAATATGACATCAATTCTCGAAAAAGCTGGTCTGCAATAAATCTTTTTTTCAATACTGCTATTGACGCTAATAATGTTGCATCTTTTGATGAGCCTTGGTCAAGACCAGGGGATTATGTTTTGTTTAGGGCTTTAAAAGATTTAACTTGTATATCCTCTGCTTGCCCATGTGATGTAGATGCTGCAAATGGCTGGAATCCAACTGATATTTTTGTTAGGACTTATTCAAAGGAAAAAAAATATTCAAAAGCAATAGCATTTAGAATGAAAACAGACTCAGAGCCTAAATTAACACAAGAGACAGGGTTTCATAAAAAAACTTCTGAGCTAACAAGAAATTTTGTTGAGTATAAAGGTTTTTGGCTTGCTAATAATTTTACAAATTCAGGAACAATAAAAGAGTATACGGCTTGTAGAGAAAGTGCGATTGCAACAGACTTATCACCTCTTAGAAAGTTTGAAATTCTTGGACCTGATGCAGAAAATTTAATGCAATACACACTTACTAGAAATGTTAAAAAACTATCTATCGGACAAGTTGTTTATACAGCTATGTGTTATGAAAATGGCTGTATGCTAGATGACGGTACTTTATTTAAATTAGGACAAGATAATTTTAGATGGATCGGTGGAGATGAATACAGTGGTGAATGGTTAAAAGAACAAGCTAAGAAGAAAAATTACAAAGTTTGGATAAAATCTGCAACAGATCATATTCATAACATTGCCGTTCAAGGTCCAAATAGTAGAAAAATTTTAGAAAAGTTTGTATGGACGGCGCCAATCCAACCATCAATCACTGAACTTGAATGGTTTAAATTTAATATTGCAAGAATAGATCATGAAACAGGAACTCCAATTATGATTTCAAGAACAGGGTATACTGGTGAACTTGGCTATGAAATATGGTGTCATCCAAAAGATGCTTCTGAAGTTTGGGATAAAGTTTGGGAAGCAGGAAAAGAATTTAATATTACTCCATTAGGTTTAGAAGCTTTAGATATGGTTCGTATTGAAGCTGGACTTATTTTTTATGGTTATGAGTTTGATGATCAAACAGATCCCTTTGAAGCAGGAATTGGTTTTACAGTTCCACTTAAAACTAAGGAAGATGATTTTATAGGTAAAGAAGAATTAATTAAAAGAAAAGCAAATCCACAAAAAAAATTAGTTGGTCTGGAATTAGTAGGTCATGAACCGGCATTACATGGAGATTGTGTTCATGTAGGTCGTGGTCAAGTAGGTGTAATAACAAGTGGAATGCTATCCCCTAAACTTGGAAAAAATATTGCGCTTTGTAGAATAGATGTAAAATATTCTGAGATTGGAACTGAAGTTGAAATTGGTAAACTTGATGGTCATCAAAAAAGAATTGGAGCGAAAGTTGTACCTTTTCCTTTCTACGATCCAACAAAATCAAGAGTTAGAGCGTAATAAATGCCTAATAACAGTAAAGATCTTTTAAGTTTTTGGGAAGACCAAATGAAGCAATCCCATACTTCAAGCAACTATTTTTTTAGAAAATCCCCTTCTCATTATCATATGATGCTACTTGTAATGTCAGCTTACAAACATAATGAAAAGTTATCTGTTGAAGGGCTAAAGACAAAACTATTCAAAACTTCTAGACCAAAATCTGCATTGATTATTAATGAAGCTTGTGAAAAAGGATTCTTTCGTCTTGAAAAGACTTCAACTGACCAGCGAATAAAAAACATAATGCCTAGCGAGTCTTTTATTAATGAGTTTAAAGAATATTTAGATACGCTGAAAAAGATAAGTTATTAGTCACTTTTTAAAAAAAATCTATAATATATAATTTATATATATAATTTATAGATCTATAAAAAATTGTATTTTTTTTTATCCAGAAAAATAATGTTTGGGTATGTCAACTTTACCAAAAAAAGCAAAAGTAGTAATTATAGGTGGTGGAATTCATGGCTTAAGTACAGCATGGAAACTTTCTGAAACTTATAAAAACGAAAATGACATAGTTGTTCTAGAAAAAAAAGATATCGCAGCAGGTGCAAGTGGAATTGCTTGTGGTGTTGTTAGAAATAATTATTTTCAGCCCGCTATGAGAGAATTAATGGCTCACTCAGTATCGGTTTGGGAAAGTGATCCCAAAGCATTTAAATATAACTCTGTCGGTTATTTGCAAATTTCACCGGAAGTTATGCACGAAGATGTTGCTTCAATAGCTAAACAACAAAAAGCAATAGGATATGATTCAGAATTTATAGAAGGTGAAGCAGACTGCATGAAGTATATGAAAAATATGTTTGGTGACTGGCAAGCTCAAGGGATAACTTCAGTTCTTCATGAAAAAAAAGGTGGTTATGCATTTAATAAAGATTCTATAAAAGCGCTTGAAGAAAAATCAACATCAAATGGGGTCAAGGTTGTTAAAGGGGTAACTGTTACAGGTTTTAAAAGAGGTAGTAACAGTAAAGCTGTTACAGGTGTTGAAACAGACAAAGGTATTATTGAGTGCGATCAAGTTGTTGTTGGTGCTGGTCCTTGGGTGAGAGATTTTTGGAATATGCTAGAGCTACCAAAAACTGCAAAAATTAAAGATAAAGATGGTAAATTTCATGAAACTGAAATGTGGAAATACTGGATGCTACAGGAAGGTGTAATTGGTGTTGATGAGGATTTTTTAAAAATGGATAATGGTGGTCAACCACCTGTAATTCATGTCGATTCTACGGCTCCTTTATATTCTGATAAAACAAAAAAATTAATTACTGATAAAATTTGGGGAATTTATTATAAACCTGATATCGAAGGTTTGGGAGTACAAGGTGGAACGTCACCCTACATAGTTGATAAACATTTTGATAAAGTTAATGTTGACCCCTATGGAATTGAGTCTCCTGAATTTCAAACTACAGAAGAGTTTAATGATATGTGGTGCTCAGCTTTAGCTCATTGTCAAAAAAGATTTGAAGGAAAATCTGATCTTTATAGAAAAGGCCCTTCAGGTGGACTTGGTTGCATGACCCCTGACTCATTTCCAATTTTTGATAAATTTTTAGAAAATGTTTATATGATTGCTGATGCTAACCACGGTTACAAAATGATTGGTGTTGGTGAACTTGTTGCAAAAGAAATTCTTGGAACTGAAAGTGATTTATTAAAACCGTTTAGATTCAACCGTTACGAGAAAGGTGAACTTCACCCAACTTCTAACAGTCCGTTCCCTTGGAGTTAAACTTCAAGCCTAGACACTAATAAATTTTTCAGTTACGGTTCGTTAAATAAAAATTCATTAGAGGGAGAGATAATGACAGATTTAGATAGACACGTAAGACAACCTGGTAGAGACAAATTAGTAAAGCAAGTTAGAGCTAAGATTAATGAGCTAGGTGTTGAATATATTTTTTTTCAATTTATTTCAGTAACTGGAAGAGTTGTAGGTAAAGGTATTCCTACTGATCACTGGGAAAGAACTTGCGAAAAAGGTTTTCAATTAGTTTACGGTGCTACAGCTAACTTATTTGTTGATCGTCATGGAGATTATATTGGTTATGGTCCAGAAGCAAAAGAGCTAGTTGGTATTCCTGATCCTGAAACTTTTTGCCAACTCCCTTGGGATAAAAAAGTTGCAAGAGTGTTTGTTACTTGCTTTAGAAATAGAGAAGAAAGAGAAAACCCAGGTGCACACTTAACTTCAGACTGCCGTGGAAATTTAAGAATACACGCTCAAGAATTTAAAAAGAAACACGGCTACCAATTAAGAGTTGGAACAGAGCCTGAAATGATGTGGTTAACTAAAAATGAAGATGGTTCACCAACAGGTAAAGGTTTTTCTAAACCCTACTGCTATCATATTGATCAATTCGAGTCGTTAAGACCAGTATTTATGAAAGTTTTTGAATACGCTAGAGCAATGGGCTTTGACATGATTCAAGGTGATCATGAGGATGCACCAGGACAATTAGAATTAAACTGGATGTATGATGACGTATTAAGAAATGCAGATAGACTTTCAACTTATAGACAAATTTGTGCTCAAGTTGCAAGAGAGTTTAATTTGATAGCTTGCTTTATGACAAAACCTTTTATGGGAGTGTCAGCAAGTGGTTGTCATACTAATATGTCTTTGTGGAAAGGTGGAAAAGATAAAGTTAATAAATTATCCCACAAATCAATACCAGCGATGGATGAAGTTTTCACTTATGTTGAAGGTGGAACTAATTACTTTATGCCTGATACTAAAGATATTCAGTTACCAGGTAAGGTTGGATTAAAAGCAATTGGTGGAGTAATGAAACATTTAGGTGCATTAACTGCAATTGGATCATCAACTGTAAACTCTTATAGAAGATTATGGGATACAGGTTTTTGGGCTCCTGTTTATGCTGATTGGGGATTTCAAAACAGAACATGTGGATTAAGAGTTTCTGCACCAGGAAGATTTGAATATCGTTCAGTTGACTCAATGCATAATCCTTACTTGATGGGTTCAGGATTATTGAAATGTTTTGATGATGGGATAACAAATAATATTGATCCAGGAAAACCAGAATCTAGAAGTATGTACGATGCTCAGGCAGCTGGTAAAGAAGTTAAAAAATTACCTTTAAGTCTAGGTGAAGCTTTAGATCGTCTGGCAGAAGATGAAGTGATCAAAGCAGCTATGCCAGATGAAATGTATAAAGTTTTCCATTGGTATAAAAATGATGAATGGGAAAGATTTTTAGGGGCAACAACTCAGTGGGACCTAGATACTTATCTAGATTGTCTACCGTAATCTTTAATAAAATAGGGGAAATATATGTGTGGAATAGCAGGATTAATACATAGAGGAAAATCATCAAATGTAGGAAGTGAACTACAAGGAATGCTTCAAGCTTTAAAACATAGAGGAGAAGATTCTACAGGTTATGCTTTGTATGGAGATACTGATGGTAAAAATTTTATCATGCGTTTTAAAGTTGGAGAAAATGTTGGTGAAGGAAGTTCATCCATAATGGAAGATGTTTCTGTTTATGACAAAAGAAAGAAAATTGTTGATCAATATTTATCTGAACTAGGTGCTAAAATAGTAAAAGAGGAAAGAATTTTACCCTACTCTTTGAGATATGAGCTTGATTATGATGTAAAAGATCTACTAGAATTTTCACAAAAGATTGAAAGTATTCCAGGTGTTGAAATTTTATCTATGGGAAAATCCTTAGAGGTAATTAAAGATTTAGGAAATGCTCAAATGGTTCTTGATAGGTATGATTTAGGTAAAGTAGTTGGAACTCATGCAATTGGCCATGCAAGAATGGCTACAGAATCTGGTGTAGATATTAAATCAGCCCACCCTTTTTGGGGTTATCCTTTCAGTGATGTATCAGTAGTTCATAACGGTCAGTTAACTAACTATTGGAACAATAGAAGAATGCTTGAAAATAAAGGCATGAGATTTATGTCTGAGTGCGATTCAGAATTAATAGCGGTTTATATTGCTCAAAAAATGAAAGAAGGAGCAAGCCTTGAAGAGGGCATGAAAGCTTCATTAACAGGTCTTGATGGAGTGTTTACATATTTTGTTGCAACTAAAGATTCTTTAGGAATGGCAAAAGATACTATGGCTGCAAAACCTTTGGTTCTTTATGAGTCAGATGATTTAGTGGCAATGGGCTCAGAAGAAATAGCAATCAGATCAGTTCTACCACAAGAGATAGATACATATGATCCATTTGATGGAGAGGTAAAAGTATGGCAAATTTAAAGAATACAGAGAAAAAAACTAAAGCCCAGTCAATGGGTATGCACTCAGAAGTTTTAACAGGAAGAACTCAACAAAAGTTTTTTAATCCTGATGAAGGTGAAAACCTTTATTATTTTGGAACTTACGATGTAGATTTTAATAAAAGAACAGAGCTAGATGTTAAAGATATGACAGCTCCAGAAGCTAATAAAGAAATTGATAACTTAATGAGCCAAGGATTTGGCACAATTGTTATTAAAAACCCTCAAGGTAAACATAGTTTAGGGGTTGGTATTTTAAATAAATTAAATTTAATTTTTGAGGGAAGTTTAGGTTATTTTGGTATGGGTTCATGTGATGGACCTACTGTTAGAATTAATGGTAGAGTTGGTTGGTCTTGTGCAGAAAACTTAATGGCAGGAAAAGTTGTTATAGAGAAAAATGCAGGGTCTTGCTTTGGTGCCGCTATAAGAGGTGGTGATTTAATTTGCAAAGGAAGTGTTGGTGCAAGAACTGGAATTGACATGAAGGGTGGAACTATCATTGTTGGTGGTGATGCTGGAGCGTTCACTGGTTTTATGATGCAAAGAGGAAGAATAATTATTCTTGGTGATGTTGGAATAAACTTAGGTGACTCTATGTATGATGGCACAATCTTTATTGGTGGAAAAATAGGATCATTTGGAAGTGATGCTGTGCCTGCTGATCTAACTGCTAGTGATCAAGATTGGTTAAAACGAAAATTAAAAGTTGCAGAAATTGGTGAAAAATTTGATGTTAGTAAAATGACTAAAATTGTAGCTGGTAAAAAACTTTGGAACTATGACAATCTAGAACCTCATGAAAAGAAAGGAGCTATCTAATGGCTAAAAAGAAAACAAAAAAAAATGAAAAAAAATTAAAAAAAGCTAAAGGTAGTGTTGGTGGAAAAGCTGATGTTCATGCACATGAAGATGGTAAAAGAAATAAAAGTCTATTAGGTCACAATGCTATTTTTACTCCTGAAGTTATAGACGATATTCACATCAAAGCTCAACTTGGAAGATACAGAATGCGTGGAATGGCATTAATGAAAAAAATTCCAACATTTGATGATTTAGTATTCCTACCAGGAACTCTTACTAGATTTGTAATTGAAGGTTATAGAGAAAAATGTGAAACAAAAACTATTATCGGTCCTAATTGTGAGAACCCGATTGAACTAGATATACCAGTATATATTACAGGTATGAGTTTTGGTGCGCTTTCTTATGAAGCTAAAACTGCTTTAGCAAGAGGAGCAACAATGGCTGGAAGTGCTACTTGTTCAGGAGAGGGTGGAATGATTCCAGATGAAAGAAGATATTCTGAAAAATGGTACTATCAATGTATTCAATCAAGATACGGGTTTAACCCTCACCACGCTCAACTTGCTGATGCAATAGAAGTGTTTATTGGTCAAGGACAAAAAGTTGGAATGGGTGGACATTTAATGGGTCAAAAAGTTACTGATCAAGTTGCAGAAATGAGATCTTTACCATCTGGTATTGATCAAAGATCTCCAGCAAGACACCCCGACTGGCTAGGTCCAGATGATTTAGCTTTAAAAGTTGAAGAATTAAGACAACTTACAAAAAACAAAGTACCAATTCAGTTAAAACTAGGTGCATCAAAAGTTTATGATGATGTTCGTATGGCTGCAAAATGTAATCCTGACTCAATCTTTTTAGATGGTATGGAAGGTTCAACTGGAGCTGGTCCACATATAGCTGCTGCAAATACTGGTATCCCAGGAATTGCTGCAATCAGAGAAGCAAGAAGAGCTATTGATGATGTGGGTAAAACTGGACAGGTAACTTTAATTTATGCAGGTGGTATTAGAGATGGTGCTGATATGGCGAAGGCTTTAGCCTTAGGTGCTGATGCAATAGCAATTGGAACTGGTGCTTTAATAGCCTTAAACTGCAATAAAGATATTCCAGAAGCAAACTTTGAAAAAGAAATGGGTGTTAAGGCTGGTGACTGTTATCACTGCCACACTGGTCGTTGTCCAGTTGGTGTTGCAACCCAAGATCCTAAATTAAGAGCTAGATTAAATCCTGATGATGCTGCTTTAAGAGTTTATAATTACTTGCATGCAATGACATTAGAGGCTCAACTTTTAGCAAGAGCTTGTGGTAAAACTAATATTCACTCATTAGAACCAGAGGATTTAGCTGCACTAACAATGGAAGCTTCTGCACTAGCAAAAGTTCCTTTAACAGGAACCAACTTCACTGTTGGTGTTGATAACTATCACAAAATATAAGAGGTAAATATGGTTAAGAAAAAAACGAAAATAAAAGTAAAAAAAGAAAATCTAGGTGGAAAGTCTAAAGAAACTGCTAGAGAAAAAATGATTGGGCAACATATTGGTTATAGATATGATGTTAACTTACTCCCTGATTATAAAAAAATCACTCCATTCTTAAAAAAGTATATTGAAGCAATGGGATGGGATGATCTTAATTGGCTAGAAGATATACACATGGGTTATGAAGAAGATAGACCTGCTGTATTTTGTAGAAATGCAAATGGCTGGGTTACAATTCCAAAATCAATCAAATTGCCAAACAACCAACAAGACAGAGATATGATCGCAAGAGAGCTTTTAGTTAAGTTTCAAATGTCTAAAAAACACCCTCTTGTTGATTTGAAAAAAGCTTACCTTAAGTTTTAGTACCTCAATCAAAGGTTGATTATTTTTCAAAACTTGTAGTTATTACTTGCTTATTTAAGCAATGTATAGTTTGTCACGTCTCTATAAATTTTATAGTCTTTCTTAAAACTAATAGGAGAGAGATTATGGATGATCAATTAGGCGCTCTTACAGTTATATTTACAGAATTTTACTACTGGGTAACAGTGGTATTAATGTTCCTGATTCACGTCGGGTTTTGTATGTATGAAGTTGGAGCCTCACGATACAAGCATCACCAACATACTTTAATGAAAAATACCATGGTAATACCACTAGTAACGGTAACCTGGTTTTTCTTTGGTTGGTGGATTTACTGGGCATTCCCAACAGGACCGGGAATAGCACCTTCAATAATGAATGAGAGTTCAGCATTAATTACTGATGAAAGTACTTTTAGTGCGAAATGGTATGTGGCAAATACTGAATTTATGGCTGTCAACTTAGGTGACCGTATAAGTGGAGTATTCTGGGCTGCATTCTTACTATTTTCATGGACAGCTGCTTCAATTGTTTCTGGAGCAATCATTGAAAGAATTACAACTTTTGCATTTGGTATTTTAGCAATTGCAATTGGTTCGTGTTTCTGGGTAATTGATGCTGCTTGGGGATGGCACTTTGATGGATGGATGCTTAAAATTTTAGGGTATCATGACGCTTATGCATCAGGAGTAATTCACGCAATTGCGGGTGGATTTGCTTTAGGTGTTCTAATCGTACTAGGACCTAGAATTGGAAAATTCTCATCAAGTGGTGAACCAAGAAATATAGGACCAAGAAATCCATGGCTAGTTACAGTTGGATTATTTTTAATCTATACTGGTTTCTGGGGATTTTATGCGGCATGTAATATACCAATATTTGATCTTGGACCTGAGTATGGAATGGAAGGTGTCACATACTGGACAGCAACAAACATATATGTAACCCCAACCACACTGAGTGGAATAACCTATAACTTCTTGATGTCACTATCAGGTGGATTATTGGCTGGATACGTGGTCGCTAAAGGTGATCCATTCTGGACTTACTCAAGTGGACTGGCTGGTATCATCTGTGCATCTGCAGGTAATGATTTGTATCACCCGATACAAGCAATGCTTATTGGTGCAATCGGTGTAGTTATTTCATATAAAATGCATTACTGGGTTGAACGTAAGTTCAAAATTGATGATGCAGTTGGTGCAGTAGCAGTGCATGGTTATGCAGGGTTTGTTGGTCTTGTAATTTGTGGATTTGTTTTAAATGGCTATCCTTCATCTGGATACAGTGTTGGAGCTATGTGGGACGGATCAACTTATGCATCAATCAATCCACTGGGACAATTCCTTGGAGCAATTATAATGTTCGGAGTTCTTGGAATGCTACCAGGCTACGTCATTGCTAGAATACTAAGCGCATTTGGTAAATTGAGAATACCGCGTGAAGTTGAAATAGCTGGACTAGACTACGAAATAATGGAGGACGATAGAGAAGCTGAAAAAGCGGTCGCCTCTGCAACTAGGTAAAGGAGAAAAATATGGCTACAGTTACAAACTGGATAGATCATTTAAGTGCAGAAGAGGTTGTCGGAGCCATTTATCCGGGAGCTGGATCCACTGAAACTTTGCTAGTTATTCTTGGTGTAGTTTTTTGGATTGGGTGGCATGTCATCACAGCTAAATCTGAGAGTGAAAAACTCTCAAGATTAGCTAAGAAAAGACATGGTGCAAATGATCATAAAAGCAATATTACCGACTGGTAATATTAAATAAACTTTGGGCGCTGCTTAATTGTGGCGCCCTTTTTTTTATAAAAATTCTATATGAATGAGAATAATCAAGAAGATCAAAGACCAAGTAAGATGAGAGGTGTCGTTTTTCCAAAAGCAAAGTACGGAGTGATAGCAGCTATTATCATCATTGTAGTAGGAAATATTTTCTACTATAAGGAATTTTTAATATCTTTAATTAAATAAACTTAAAAATCTATGTGTGGAATAGTAGGAATTTATCTTAAAACAAAAAAATACGAAAAAGATCTTGGTAAATTTCTGTCTGGAATGCTTGATGGTATGGCCACCAGAGGCCCCGATAGTGCTGGATTTGCAATATACACAAAACAAAATAAAAACAAATTTAAATACTCTATTTGTTTAAATCAATTAACAGATAAAGAATTTAAAAAAAAAATATCTAAATTTTTAAAAAAAATAACAC
>Ga0233438_10000398_pt1 | contig 57668 bp, 50 predicted proteins | sample SI_123_September_FD_182720 | JGI IMG/M metagenome (GOLD analysis project Ga0233438, IMG submission 182720) | Seawater microbial communities from Saanich Inlet, British Columbia, Canada - SI_123_September2016_10_MG | ecosystem: Environmental > Aquatic > Marine > Inlet | place: Canada: British...
AAAAGTATTCAAAGTAGATTATCAATCCCAATCTAAGGGGAACGAAGGTCTATGGTATTTTGTCAAATATCCTTCTCAATCAGATAAGAAAATATACTTTGTAGATTACCCATCTCAATCAGATTTGAAAATCTTTTTTGTAAAATATATATCACAATCAGGGTGGAGAAATAACTCAAAAAAACACCTTCTTTATTAATTTTTTAAAAAATTAAACATGAACGAACAACTAATCAAATTCATCGAACTCTGTCTAATGGATGGAATTGTTACTGATAAAGAAAGAGAAGTAATATTTAGAAAATCCAAAGAATTAGGTGTTCCTGAAGATGAGTGTGAGATTATTCTTGAAGGAATGAAATATAAATACAATAAAGAAAATAGTATTTCATCTAACTCCAAGATAAAAGAAAACATAGTTGACAAAACTGATGACCCAATAGTTATATCAAACCCATCTAAATCTGATATTGATGAGGATTTCTTGAAAACACTATTCTTTTCTGAGAAAGACGAAAAATTAAACTTGATTGAAGAAAAAATACTAGAATTAAGTAACCATGGTCAAAAACTCCTTTCTAAACGAGATAACTGTGAATTGGAATTTCAAAATCTTTTCCAAAAAAAGAAAAACCTTACTGATAATTCTAGTTCAGTGGAAACAGAATCAATTGATAAACAAATCTATAATAACGACCAAGAATTAATTCGGGTAAAAAAAGAGATGGATTTAGTATCTCAGGAAATACGTGATTTAGAAAAAAAGAAAGAAAAAGTTTGTGAAATTTACAGTGATACAAACTTTAAATTATTCTTTAGGTTATTTGATGAATCTACTCTACTTTATCAATCACCTATTTTCGATAGGTTATTACAAACTCTTCAGAGGTTTTCTCATTCCCTAACCCTTTTTCCTCTGAATACTTTCGTTTGTTCCAATAGGGTGGAGAAGTGAATATGGTTTGAACTTCACCATCATTTAAATCACTCATATCATGGGAAGATTTCTGATAAAATCTCCATGATGAACTCTTAGTTGTTTTTGATTTATTTCCTCTACTTTCTTTCTCTTTAAGTTCTCTTTGAATTTGGAGATACGATTGATTTACAGTAAGAATACCTTTGTCTAATAACTCTATGTGGTCAGGTTGATGTTTGTGTATAAAAATCAATCTCTGTAACTGAGAAGAAGAGATTCCCATTTCTTTAGACACCCTATCTCTTGAAGAACTTATGTTAGATTTAACAGAAGTTAAATCAGTTCGTTTTCCCTGTCCTTTTCTGTAGAGATTATCAAGTATTAGATATTCATTAATAAGTTCCTTAAAACTCTTTATTCTCTGTCTATTGAAGTGTATTAGAAGTAATTCTTCATCTCCTTCTTTAACTTCTTTCACCTCAACCTTAACTTCTTTCCATCCCAATCGTTTTACAGATTCAAATCTTCTATTTCCACTGATGATTTGATTTTGAGAATCAATGATAAGGGGTTGTAACAATCCAACCTCTGAGATACTTTCCATTAGTTCCTCAATAGAAGATAAGGTATAGATTTCTTTATTTTTTGGATGGTGTTTTAAAGTGGATACTTTAACCTTCATAGGGTGAAGGTAGCGAAGAATTTTGTGGTATGCAAGTAATCAGTGAAAATTTAAATATTAAACTAACCTAGATACTTTTTTCAAGTATATATCTTCAGGAATAAGACCTTTGTCAAACAATGACTTTAATTCTAACAATCGATTTTCAAGGGAATCTTGATTATTGAACTTTTTATCCTTCTTTTGATTTAACTCAAGGGAAAAGAGTTTTCTACCTTCTTCATCAAGTTCAGATGATGTGGTAGAAAAATATTGGTGGTATACTCTTTCTGTTGAATGACCTGACATTGACATCATGACATGTGTGGGTATTTTATTTTCAATTCCTTCTCTTATAAAGGTTCTTCTCATGATATGGGATGATAGTACAGAATGAATCGGAACTCTTGTATCACTTTCATTTATTATTTTTCCTTCTACGTTAAACTTAGGTTTGGAAACTAATCTATTTAGTCCAACTATTTTACCAATCTCCTTTATCTGTTTATTCATCTTTTGGTTTGTGGGTAAGTTTCCAGAAGAGGACCTTGGAAAAATATAATCTGTTCGTTTTTTATTTTTAGAATATTTCTTCCAAATCTCAAAAGTCAATCTGTTAATAGGAACCTTTACTTGTTTTCCAGTTCTACTCTTTTCCATTCTAAAAACAAAATATCCTTTTGATCTATCCTCAGAGAATTGATAATTATCTAATCTTAAAGAAATAAGATCTCCAAACCTACATCCAACACCACAACCAAAAACTAATATGTCTTTATAAACTTCTAGGTTAGTATAGGTGTTTGTTTTACCATTCTTTAATTCATCGTAAAAAAACTGATTAGTATGTTTTTTATGACTCTTGTTTGAAAAATTAAATCCTTCAAATTGATATAGTTGTAAAACTTCTTCTCTTGTTAAATAAACTACTTCCTTTTCAAAATTATGATTGAAAGGTATAACGGATATTTTGTGATTGGTATATCCTTGTTTACTACACCAATTAACAAATGATACAAGTGATTTTAATCGTTTTCTTATTGTAGAAGGTTGATCACCTTTATCGGAATAAAATTTCAAAAATGATTTTTGATATTCTTCATCTATATTGGAAACTAATACATTGTAATTTAATGTCTTATTATAATACTGAGTGAATTCATTAATTCTTTTTATGGAGGTAAAAATACTTTTCTTGTATCCTTTTCTGAGGGTTATTTCATTTTCTATGTAATCACAATATTCATCAAGCAAGAAAATTAAATCTAGATTCTCAAAAGTTTTTTTGACTTCTTTCCTTTTAAAACTCTTCAAATTATTTTTAACTAATTCAATAACAGGTATTTGACCATTTAATTTGATTCTATCAATTATCTGATTTACTTCACTTAATTTTTGTTTTAAGAGAATGTTTTTTGAAACATGATTTTGATCAGTTTTTAATATTGGATCAGATTTTCTTCCTTGTTTCCAATTTTTATCCCAATCTTTAAATAAAACTGTAACATCAGAAGTGATTCGTAGTTTCTTCCCTTTAAAATAATAATTCAGATATATGGTAATTTTATCTGAAGGTTTATAATCCGTTTTTTTCTTAGTTAAGTTGGGTGAAATATAAACACTCATAGTGTCTTAAAAGTACTAAAAAATACCCATATTTGGAACAATATTTGGAACAAATTAGGATCTTTAAAAAATAAAACCCTGTAAATCAGTGACTTACAGGGTTAAAATGTGGTACCTCCAGGAATCGAACCAGGGACACAAGGATTTTCAGTCCTTTGCTCTACCAACTGAGCTAAGGTACCTCAATTGTGGTTGCAAATATAATGTCCTTTTTGCGACTCAACAAAACATTTTTAAAAGAAAAGAATGCCAAGCGCATTTTATTTAAATTTGTCCATGCATTTAATCCTAGATATTGGAAATACTAAGGTCAAGTACCATCTTTTTGATCAAGAAGAAAGTGTATTGTCTGCTACGGTGGAATCAATCCAAGAAGCAGCTGTTCAAATAATCGAAGATTTCCCTGCTTTAACCCATGTTATTTATGCCGATGTTCGCGGGATGATTACAAAAGAAAAGTTACAAGCCATCTTTCCACAGCAGCAAGTGCAAGAGGTCAAAGAGCTTCGTTTTCCTTTTACTTCTCAATATACGACTCCTGAAACTTTAGGGGATGATCGTATTGCTTTGGTCGCTGCAGCGACCAAATTGTATCCACTACAAAACTGTCTTATTGTCGACGCAGGTAGTTGTCTCACCTTCGATTTTATTACTGCAGAAGGTAACTATCTGGGCGGTGCTATAAGTCCTGGCCTTTATATGCGATTCAAAAGCTTGCAACACTTTACGGGAAAGCTGCCGCTTGTCAACCCAGAAGAGTCACTTTCTTTGTATGGGGATTCAACAGCAACTTCTATCAATGCTGGGGTAATTCATGGAATTATTCATGAAATTGAGGGTCAGATAAATGCTTATCAAAGGGAATACCCTTCTTTAACAGTAATTTTAACAGGAGGAGATGCACTTCTCTTGTCTAAAAGCTTAAAAAACACCATATTTGCCCATCCGAATTTTCTTGCAGATGGATTAAACTATCTGCTGGACTACAATAAAAATTAATGTTGAGAAAATTATTATCTGTTTTTGCTTTATTAGCAACGGTCTTTATCCACGCACAAAATAGTTCTGCATCCCCTTATTCTTTGGGAGGTTTAGGTGACATTACTTTTCGGGGTAATGCAATCGATCGCATGATGGGTGGATTAAGTGTCTACTCTGATTCTATTCACGCGAATCTCAACAATCCTGCGAGTTTAGGAGAATTAAAGCTAACCACTTTTTCGGTGGGTGTTCACTATAAAAACACTCAATTAAGCTCTTTAGAGGCAAATGACAAAGTTGCTTCTGGTTCATTAGATTATATAGCAGTATCAATTCCTACTAAGTATTTTGGGTTTAGCTTTGGAGTAATGCCTTATTCTTCTGTAGGGTATAGGCTTCAATCTATTGATGATGCGATAGAAGGGAGTGCAGTTATCAACCAGTATGAGGGTGGTGGCGGAGTCAATAAAACTTTTTTCTCTGTTGGGGTAAACCTTTTTAAAGGCTTTAGCCTAGGTGCAACGGTAAATTATAATTTTGGAAACATCAATACACAGGCTTCTCGCTTAGAAGAAAATATCGATTTTGGCACCTATTTATTAGGGGATTCTGCAATATCTGGTTTTGATTATAACCTTTCTGCGCATGTAAAATTTGCTTTGATAAATAAAATTGTTTTAGATGCATTTGGGAGTTTTGCACCAGAGCATATTCTAGTGTCAAAAAATGGTCAAACCTATTATACTCAGTCCATATCTACTCAAAATTTAGGCGCCGTTCAAGAAGTAGATTTATCTAGTAGCGGCTTAGACGAACTTAGTTTAACTATAGGTGATAGAATGAGTTATGGTTTGAGTGTGGGTCAAGATAAAAAATGGTTGTTTGGTGCTCAGATTACAGCGATTAACTCTGGAAATTATCGCAATGATTTTATTCGACTAAATAATATTAGCTATGAAGATAGTAGTCGTTTGTCTGTGGGAGGGATGTATATTCCTAACTATGAATCGATAACAAGTTACTGGAAAAGAATTGCTTATCGCGCAGGATTTCGTCAAGAAACCTCTGGTGTAATTGTGAATTCTGTTCCTTTAGAAGAAACTGGCATATCCTTTGGAGTAAGTTTACCATTAGGAGGCTTTTACAGCGCCACAAATGTTTCTGGTTATTCTAACCTTAATGTAGGGCTTGAATTAGGACAAAGAGGTGTCGATACAGGCGGTTTAGTAAAAGAAAGCTTTTGGGCAGTTCGTGTAGGATTGTCGTTAAATGATTTATGGTTTATAAAAAGAAAATATAATTAAAATAGAGAGATGAAAAATTATGTACAACTTTTAGTGACCTTACTTATTTTAGGATCTGGTCACATGACAGCGCAAGATAATCAACAGTGTTTGCAAAATCTCTCCATTTTTGCAGAGAATGCAAAAGTGAAAAATTACACTGCAGCTTATGAGCCCTGGTTAGCAGTTAAGACTGAATGCCCTTCTTTAAATGTTGCGATTTACTCTTATGGAGAACGTATTTTAAAAGATCGTTTAAAGAATGCCGCTGCAGCAGATATAGCTGCTGTTCAAGCAGACTTATTAGCACTTTATGATGATTGGATTAAATATTTTCCAACAAAAAGAGGGAAAAATAAAGTGGGAGATATTTTGTCGAGTAAGGCACAAAATATGATTGACTTCAAAATAGGTTCATTAGAAGACACCTATGCAACTTTTGATGAAGCATACACCAAAGACGCAGCCAGTTTTACTAACCCTAAGCGCTTATATAACTATTTCAAAACCTTTTATGATTTGTACAAATCTGGAAAAGGGTCGATTACTACTGCTATGCTTTTTGATAAGTACGAAGAGGTTTCAGAAAAATTTGAGGTGGAAGGAACAAGTTTAGCGAAAAAGTTAGATGTTATTTTAAAGAAGGAAGAAAGTGGTGGTGCCCTTACTACTAAAGATTTAAAACGCCGTCGAATATATGATGTGAATTCTAATGCGATAGGAGTTTTCTTAAGAAACCTTGATGCTATTATTGCAAAAGAATCTAGTTGTGAAAACTTGGTTCCACTCTATCAAAGCTCTTTTGAAGAGAATAAGGCTAATCCAGTATGGTTAAACCGTTCGGCTGGTCGAATGAAGAGCAAGGACTGTGCAGATGATCCTTTATTCGTAACCATTGTAGAAGCTTTACACGCTTTAGAGCCATCGGCTAACTCTGCTTATTATTTAGGAATCTTAAATGATAAACGCGGAAACAGTAGTGAAGCTTTACGTTATTATGAAGAGTCGATCTCTTTAGAAACAGACAAGTATAAAAAGGCCAAAACTTTATACAAGATTGCTTTAGAATTTAAAGCAAAAGGACGAAAGTCAAAAGCGAGAAGCTATGCGCGAAAAGCTCTAGGCTTCCAGCCTTCTTTAGGGAAAGCCTATTTATTAATTGCTAATTTATACGCTAGTAGTGCAAACGATTGTGGAAATACACAATTTGAAAAGAGAGCGGTTTATTGGTTAGCAGCAAATACAGCGCGTAAAGCAGCCAATGTTGATGCTTCGATCAAAAAGAATGCGCTTAAAACTGCTGTAAGTTATGAAGGAAGAGCTCCTAGCAAAACAGATATATTTACAGAAGGAAAAGAGGGTTCAAGCGTGACTTTTTCATGCTGGATTAGCAGTAGTGTTAAAGTTCCAAAACTTTAAAATGAACTCCCTAGGGAATTTATATTGCATAAAGGTTGCCATAATTATGGTAACCTTTTTTTGTTCTTGCGACAATGGACGCACAACGGCGATTAATGAACAACCCATTCAAGGTGAACCCGCTGCCATCGCCTATGATATTCGCATGGTTTATACAGATTCCTTACAGATTAAAGCGGTTTTAACCGCTCCAGAGCATCGAGATTTCACTAATTTATCCCTTGCCCATTCTACCTTTCCACAAGGACTTAAAGTGACCTTTTTAGACGAGTTGAAAAAGGAAAATATCATTACGGCTGATTATGGAATTTTATACGACGCAACCGGTATAATTGATCTGCAAGGCAATGTGGTTTTAAAAGCAAGTGACGGGGGATTGTTAGAAACACCACAGCTTTATTGGGCTGCAGAAGAAGAATGGATTTTCACCGAAGAAAACTTTAATTTTTCTAACCAAGACTATAATGTCATCGCGACAAGATTGGATACCAATAAAGAATTCACTAAATTTAAGACAGGGAAATTAACAGGAACTGTCGCAGTTCAAGAAGAAACAACCCAATGAAAGCACATCGAATTTCTGAAATACTCTATATCGTCATTGCTATTATATCTATTAAAGAGGCCTATGTCCTATGGACTGTTAGGCCAAATAAGGCTTATCTTTTTTTGGGCTTTGCTGTGCTAGCAATCTTCATGTACTTCTTTAGAAGTCATTACCGCAAGAAATTTAATCGACGCAACAAATAAATGGATATAGTAGACAGTTTTATACTGCTTTGCTTACTGCTTTCTGCTTTTTTTTCTGGGATGGAAATAGCCTTTATCTCTTCCAATCGTATTTTCATTGAAATCGAAAAAAATAAAAAAGGTTTAAGCGCGAAACTCCTAGGATTTATTACCCAAAACCCTTCAAGATTTATTACTACTATGCTAGTAGGTAATAATGTGTGTCTTGTGATTTATGGGATTCTTATGGGAGACAAGATCATTGAAGTCTTTTTTTCTGAAGCCTATGCGATAGAATTACCTTTAAGTATATTATTCTATCAAACCTTAATTTCAACCGGAATTATTCTTATCACGGCAGAGTTTCTTCCTAAGGTGTTTTTCCAGCTATACGCTAATCAACTGGTTAAGTTTTTTGCTTTGCCAGCTGCCTTTTTTTACGCTATTTTTTCACCCGTTACTCACTTTGTACTTCTATTGACAAATGCGCTTTTGCGTTTGTTTTTTAAAAATGATACAGAAAAAATGGATCTTGCTTTTTCAAAAATCGAACTGGGAGATTATATCGAAGAGCAGGTAGAAGGAATTCAAAACAAAGCAGGACTGGATGCAGAAATACAAATTTTTCAAAATGCACTCGAATTTGCAACCGTTAAAGCGAGAGAGGTAATGGTGCCTAGAGCAGAAGTAGTTGCCATTGAAAAAGACAAAAGTATTGAAGCATTAAAAGAGCTATTTGCTTCTACGGGATATTCAAAAATTCCAGTTTTTGAAGACTCCATCGATGATATTATTGGTTTTGTTCACGCATTTGAAATGTTGAAGCAGCCTAAAACCATTAAAGAAATCTTGCTTCCAGTAGAGTTTATCCACGAACCTAACCCTATTAACGAAGTTCTGGATCGTCTAACCCGAAAGCATAAAAGTATTGCTGTAGTTCTTGACGAATACGGGGGAACAGCTGGTTTACTGACCATTGAAGATATAGTCGAAGAATTATTTGGCGAAATAGAAGATGAGCACGATCAAGTAGACCATTTCGAAAAGCAAATAAGTGATACGCAATTTGAGTTTTCGGCAAGATTAGAAATAGATTATCTCAACACTACCTATGGTTTAAATCTGCCTGAAGATGAAAACTATGAAACCCTAGGGGGACTCATCGTTTATCATACTGAAAAAATACCTGAAAAGGGCGGGGTCTTAAGCATTGAAAATTATGTAATTAAAGTTACCCAAGTCTCTTCTACTAAGATCGAACGTGTTTCCCTAGAATCTACCCTAATAGAATAAGTGCTAAGCCACTCTTTTTTAGTCCTTTTCTCTAGTCTATAAACGCTTTTATAATTGCAAAGTAAATTGTACTTTCGCATTCAATACAAAAAAAACCAATAGCATGGCCATACTTGGTAAAATTAGACAACGATCTATCTTTTTGATTTTAGTGATAGGACTAGCATTATTTGCATTTGTGATTTCTGGAGCATTTGGGAATGGATCGGGAGATACAGGACCTAACGAACCCATTGGAATTGTCAATGGTGAAGAAATCCCATTAGAAACCTTTAGACTTTTAGTCGATCAAACAGAACGCACATATGGTTACACCACTCTACAAGCTGTTCAAACTGTTTGGAATCAATTTGTACGTAACGAGCTTTTTCAAAAAGAGTTTGACGTTTTAGGAATTGATGCAGGGAAGGATCAAATCGAGCAAGTTGTTTCTTCGACAGAATCTATCATAACTGATGCGCGTTTTATTAACGAAGCAGGCTTTTTTGACTTTGGTCTTTTTGCAGATTTTATTGCACAGATGCGTGATACAAATCCTCAAGCATATGAAACTTGGAAACAACAAGAAGCAGGGATTATTGCTTCTGCACGTGAATCGATTTATTTTGATTTAATCCAGTCTTCTACAGCTGTTACTGATCAAGAAGCAAAAACATTTTACCATCTAGAAGCAGACAATGTAGATTTAAACTATGTTCAAATTCCTTATGCAAGTCTTGCAGATTCTCTGTTTACAATTAAACAAAGTGAGGTAAAAGCATATATTAAAGATAATGCGAGCAAATACGAAAGAGAAGCTTCAAGAAGTTTACAATATATCTCTTTCTTAGAGCAAGCTACCGAAGAAGACCAAACTGTGATCCGTAACGGTTTAGAAGGCTTAGCAGATGATAGAGTAGAGTACAACGATGTTTCTAAATTAACGGATACTATTCTAGGCTTTAAAAACACAAAGAATTTAACTGATTTTATCGATCGCTATTCAGAAGAAAGTTTTGATTCAATTTATTCTTCAAAAGGAAGACTCCCTGCAGAGTATGCAGAGATTTTATACAACCTTGGAGAAGGAGAAGTTTTTGGACCATATAGAGACATCAATACTTTAAAGCTTTCAAAATTACTCGATAGAAAAGAAGATGCGAATATTCGCGCTTCCCATATCCTAATCGCATATCAAGGCGCAGAACGCGCACAACCTAATGTAACCAGAACTAAAGCAGAGGCAAAAGCCCTAGCAAATAATTTGTTACGTCAAGTACGTCGTGATAGTGATCGCATTGGTGCGCTTGCTTTACAAAACTCTGATGGCCCCAGTAGAAATACTGCTGGAGATTTAGGTTTCTTTAGTGAAGGTGACATGGATGACAAGTTTTTTGAGTTTGCTAACAAAAGTCGCGTAGGAGCTGTAGGATTAGTAGAAACGCCATTTGGGTTTCACGTGATCAAAGTTACAGACAAGCAAGACTTAGTTTTATTAGCAAGTGTTAGTAGAGAAATTATTCCTTCTGATCAAACATCGAATCGTATTTTTAAAGACGCGACCCAATTTGAAATGGATGCTGGTAAAGGGGAATTCGCTGCTGTTGCAGAAGCAAGTAACTTTAATGTTCGAACAGTAAATCAAGTTGCACAATTAGATGAAAATCTTCCTGGCTTACCAGAGCAACGCAATATTGTACAATGGGCGTTTAATGAAGATACTAAAGCAGGAGAAATAAAGCGTTTTAACCTTTCTTACGGAGGTTATGCTGTGGTTCAAGTTACCGCAGCTCGTGAAAAAGGATTAGCGGCTCCAGAGGAGGTGCTTTTAGAAGTTACACAAGCGATTCTCAAAGAAAAGAAAGCGGCACAAATCATTGCAAACAACAAAGCGATAAGCTCTCTAGAAGATCTTGCTGCAAAAAATGGTCTTGAAGTGGTTAACGCTTTAGCCGTAAATCAAAAAAGTGGTACCCTAGTCGGGGCTGGTTTTGAACCTTATATTGTAGGGGCTGCCTTTAGTCTTAAAGAAGGAGGTACATCAAAATTAATCGAAGGAAATAACGGGGTTTATCTGTTACAACTTACTGCTAAGAAAATCGCTGAAGATCTTGAAGATTACAGTGATTATGCACGTCAATTGACGAATCAAGGTCGTGAAGGTTTAGGTGCCGCTATTGTTGAGGCACTAGAGACATCTGCAGAGATTGAAGACAACCGCGCGTTGTATTATTAATTTTCAATGGCATTGAAAAAAAAACCCCCTTTTAAGGGGATTTTTTTTACCCTAAAATAAAGTTAGCATAGGAAATTACTGTGGGATAGCCCTTTTTCTCAAAATACGCCTTAACGTTTTTATTACCGGCCGCTAGAACAAAGTCGCCACCCCATGCCCCTAGGCTTTTAATCTGCCCATCAAAATCTGGAAAAAGACGCTCTTGTACAGGGGATTGGTTTAAAAAAGCAGCGGTAATTTTCTCGTGTTCTTTGAGTAAAATGCAAAACTGATCTAAGTCAGTTGAGAGAGCGATTTCACTTCCTATAGCAGCTAAACGCGCTTTGGTTGAAGAAGAAATGGCTTCTAACTTTTTGAAATTTGAGATTGCGCTACGGCTATTTTGTTTTTGGTTTAAATGCACAAAAAATAATTTTGATTTAAACGTCGGTGAAAAAGCAGCAAGAGTTACATCGGGTTGATGTCCATTTCTTTTGTAGTAAATAGGTTGGTTGTGTTGCGCAGCAGCAATATCATAGCCACTTCCACCCATGGTCTTTTCAAGTAATAGATAAGGGTTGATTTTAAGCCATTGGGCTAAATTATTGATGAGGGTAGAAGAAGACCCTAAACCCCAATCCCTTGGAAATTCAAGCTTGGTAATAACTTTTAAGCCACTTTTATAAAAATTAGGCGCAAGCGCCGAAAGGGTCTTTAAAAGTGATTGTACAGATGCGATATGTTCCTTACTGGTTTTTTGCGAAGCAAGAATATTAAAATTTGTGTCAAACACTAAATCAATCCAAAGTTCATTTTGATCGGTATAGCTTTGCCATTGAATGGTATTTTCTTGAGTATAGACCACTTGAAGCGATTGCCCTTTTTTAGTGGGGAGCGATAGTGCTTTTACTCCCTCAAGCACAACATATTCTGCTGTGAGCAATACCTTTCCATGACTATAAAACTCCATGATTTAATTTTTTTCAAGAAAGTTAGCAACCCCACTATGACTTACCGGGTTTGTTTTAAAAAAAGTTATTGCTGCTTCTTTTTGTGCTTCAGTTGCATTGAGTTGATTTAGGATATTTAGCAAGTGCATCTTCATATGTCCTTTTTGAATCCCAGAGGTCACGAGTGAACGAATTGCGGCAAAATTTTGAGCTAAACCAGCCACCGTAATAATTTGCATCAACTCTGTCGCAGAAGGGTTTCTTAGTAGTTCTAAAGACCATTTAACCAGTGGGTGTAAATTGGTCAGTCCGCCTACTGTTCCTATGGCTAAGGGTAATTCTAATTCGAAGTGCAAGCTGTCGTCTGCGAGATAAGCGTGTGATAAACTAGCGTATTGACCATTGCGTGCTGCATAGGCATGCACCCCAGCTTCTACTGCTCTAAAATCATTCCCGGTAGCGATCACCACTGCATCGACCCCGTTCATAATACCTTTGTTATGGGTTACCGCTCTGAAAGGTTCTTTTTGAGCAATTTTAACAGCCCGAACAAATTTTTCTGCAAAGGCCTGTTTGCTTAAGCCTTCTTCTTGCTCGAGATCTTCTATGGGACAAGAAACACTGGCTTTTGCGATACAATTAGGAACAAAATTCGAGAGTATGCTCATAACAATCTCAATGTCTTTCTCTTTTTCTGTAAAAACTTCTGCCGCTTGAATATAGTGTTGTAATCTTTTGGCGATAGCCTCTAAACAAGAGTTGATAAAGTTGGCTCCCATAGAGTCTGCGGTCAAAAAGCAAAGATGCAATTGGAAGTAATCTGCGATTAGATCTGTTTTATCGCGTAGTTCGATGGAGCGAATACCTCCCCCGCGTTGCTCCATGTTTTTGGTAATATCTGCAACGTCTTCTAAGAGTTGCTTTTTGATTTTTGGGATAAACGATGCTAGTTTTGAATTATCTCCTTGATACATAAAATGTATCTGTCCAATTTTTTCTTGCCCTAAAATCTCGGTTTTAAAACCACCTCGATCACCCCAATATTTAGCGGCTTTTGCGGCAGCAGCAACAACAGAGCTTTCTTCAATCGCCATAGGGATGGTGTATAATTTCCCATTGATATTAAAGTTAGGGGCAACCCCTAGTGGCAAGTAGTAATTGCTAATGGTGTTTTCGATAAAATCGTCATGAAGTTGTTGCAGTTGCTCCTTTGGGTGCCAGTATTGTTCGACAATGGCTTGAGCTGCTTCGGTATTGTGAAAATGGTTCTTAATGAGCCACGCTATTTTTTCTTTCTTCGAGCGTTTAGAAAATCCACTAATGGGCGTTTGCATAAGGCGCTATTTTTTTTGTAAATATAAGCTTTTTCAATCCGCTGTTAATTTTTCTTAGGGCTTGATATAAGTCGACTAAAATGATTATTTTCGGAAGAATTAACTTTTAACAGACATAAACATTTACTTACCATCTTCTCGATAAGCGAATGATGACATTTACTATGACATTCTTTAGAGAGAGCAAAACCAATCGAATATTATGGCGACACAAGCAAACAACGAAGCGACAGTGTTAGGACACCCAAAGGGTTTGTTTTATTTATTTTTTGCAGAACTCTGGGAACGATTTAGTTTCTATGGGATGCGAGCGCTACTGACGCTTTACATGGTAGAAGAAATATTCAAATCTTTATCCAATAGAGATTTTGCTACTGCGGCTGTTTACGCCTCTTACGGGTCTCTTGTTTATGCCTCTACCGTGATAGGTGGTCAAGTTTCTGATAAAATTTTAGGCATGCGTTCTTCTATCTTTTTAGGGGGTGTTTTAATGTCGATTGGGCACTTTGTTTTGGCCGTAGAAAATGATATAGCTTTCTTTTTAGCACTCGCTTTTATCATCGTTGGGAATGGTTTTTTTAAACCGAATATTTCCACCTTTGTAGGCGCCTTATATAAAGACGGAGATGTTAGAAAAGATTCAGGTTTTACGATTTTCTATATGGGGATCAATATTGGAGGCTGGATTGCGCCTTTATTATGCGGGGGATTGGCAGTAACCTATGGTTATCACTATGGCTTTGCCTTAGCCGGTTTTGGGATGATGACTGGTCTTTTGTTTTTTTGGAGCGGGATCAAGAAGAACGTCTTTGGAGACAAAGGATTACCCCCAAATAATGACGTCTATGAAAAGCCTGTGTTAGGGATTCCTCAAAAAACACTTATTCCAATTCTATCGGTCTTATCTGTTCCAGTAATTGCTTATGTATTATCATCTTATGATGCAATTATGGGTGGAGAGTCTATGTTAGGCGATGAAACCATTGTAGGACTGATTTTCAAGCTAATTGGAATTACAATCGTAATTTATCTTGGAAATATAATGTTACAATCGACTGCTGAAGAGCGAAAAAAATTATTCATGGCCGTATTAATTACTTTTTTCATGACTATGTTCTGGGGCTTTCATGAGTTGTCAGGAAGTGTAATTACGTTATTTGCTTCTAGAAATGTTGCTTTAGACGGATTGATGACTGCTGCACAAACAAACTCGTTAAATTCAATGTTTATCATTCTCTTAGCCATCCCTATTTCTTTATTATGGGAAGCTTTGTCAAAGAAAAAATTAAACCCACGTACACCTTATAAGTTCGGTCTTGGCTTGATTTTGGCTGGAGCTAGTTTCTATATATTGGCTTTAAGTAAGGGAAGTGCAGATGAAAATGGGATGGTTCCTTTTGCTTATTTGATCATTATGTATTTTGTTTTATCCATTGGAGAATTGTTTATGTCTCCAGTTGGCTTATCTAAGATTACTAGCTTATCCCCAAAACGCATTGTAGCGTTTATGATGGGAATTTGGTTTTTATCTTCTGCTTATGCTTTCCAAATTGTTGGTTTTATAGGAAAGCAATTAGCCGTTGATAGTACCGATGTTAATGTTGGTGGTTTAGATACGATTGATATCTATACAGATGGCTTTATGCTAATCTCACAATATGCTTTAGGTGCTGGATTAATCGTGATTATTTTCTCCCCACTTATGAAAAAGTTAATGGGTGATGTACATTAAAAAAAACTACAGCTATGAAATTTAAAATTCTCTTTTTTTTGCTGCTAGGGTCAGTAGTTGTCCAAGCTCAAGAAATCCAATGGATGACACTGGCAGAAGCACTTGAGGCGCAAAAAACTGCGCCAAAGAAAATATTCATGGATGTTTATACAAAGTGGTGTGGCCCCTGTAAGTTGTTAGACAAAAAAACCTTTGCCAATAGAGATGTCGCCCGCTATATTAGCGAACATTACTATGCCGTAAAGTTTAATGCAGAAGGGACCGAAGAAATCGCTTTTTACGATCAAGTATTTCGCAACCCTAATTATGATCCTAATCGCAAAAGTCGAAATGCCACGCATCAATTCACCCAGTTTTTAGGAATTAGAGGCTATCCCACCATGGTCTTTTTTAGTGAAGATGGTGATCCTATTATGCCAGTGGTGGGCTATTATAATCCACAGCAATTAGAGCCTTATCTTAAGATGATTAAACAAGGGGATTATGCTGTCTTTTCTAAACCCGAAGACATAGAGATTTATCTCAAGAATTTTATCCCGCGATTTAGAAAAGATAGTAAGCGCCCGATGTAGCAGTGATGTGATAAGGGATGTTTTGTGCTTTTAGGGTCTTGATCCATCGGTCTTGATAATAGGGACTATTACTGCCGTCGATAATGATTTTTATTTGGCTTCGCCTTTTGAAGTAAACGTGCCAGATTTACCTTTGCATTCTTTTGTAATATCCAGTGTCCTTCTGGAATCTCTTCTAGGTCCATCACCCATGGTCCATCGATGAGCAAGAGGGAATTTCCACTGATGTGATAAGCATTTACTAGGGGCTGGAAATCTATTTTTTGATGGGAATACAAATTCCTAAAGTCCGCAACAAGATTGGCCTGTTGCGATAAACTGTCTAAAAATAAAATGTGAGCTTTTGATTGGCTAGACTAACTAAAATAGTTTGTTTGTATTGATGTGCTATCCAAAGTTGCTGTGTGGGAATTCTTTTGATATTGAGATAAAGGTACATTGAGCTTATCATTGTCCCGTAAAGCCAAAGATTTTTTTTACTATGCCCATAAAAGCTAGCACAAATTAAGTTGAAATAAATCAGCAATAAACTCAATGGGGTGTAATAAATGTGATCTAATATCCAATTTTCTTTTTCTGCAACCCATTGAACAAACCTTAGCATAGAGGTAACAGCGTTATCTACTAGCCACAATAACCATAGGGGTAAGGGAGAAATTAATAGCCACAGTAAGGCTGTCAAACTAACATATAAGAATGCGCCCATAAAGGGCAGAATAACCCAGTTACTCAACAAGAATAATGTTGGGAATTGATGAAAGTGAAAAATACTTAAAGGTGCCACCGCAATTTGCGTCGAAAGGGAAACAATGGTTAGTTGCCAAAACCATCCTAACGCCCTATGTTTAAAGTTGATTTTAAATAAAGGCGAAAGAAACAAGATTCCGAAAACGGCTAGATAACTCATTTGAAAGCCTAGTTGCTGGATAAAACTAGGCCGAATAAATAGGAGTATTCCCATAGAGAGTAAAACCAAAGAGGCGGTGGGGAGTTTTCGTCCGCTATTTTGTCCAATTTGATAGGCCGAAAATAATGTAACTGCCCGGATCACAGAGGCAGATCCACCCACTAAAAAAGCATAGCACCACAAACAAGCTAGAACGGCTATATTTTGCCATAATTTTCCCCTAGGTAATGAGACTAAAGGTCTAAATAAAGTTTGAAAAAACAACATTAATAACCCAACATGCAAGCCGGAAATCGCAAATAAATGAACTACCCCTGCTTTAGCAAATTCATCTCTTGTCGAAGCGTTTAAGCTGCTGCGTTCTCCGAGTAAGATGGTTTTTAGGATAGCAATTGTCTGAGGGTTTAATCTACTCTCGTCTAACTTCTTTAATAGAAATGCATTGTACTTTAGAAGTGAAAAGTCAGTGCTTTCTGCCCTCGAAATATCATTCTTATCAATGTTTGTTTGATAATTTATCTTGATGCTTTTCAAATAGGCCTTATAATTAAATCCCCCGGGATTTGAAGGACCTTTGATGGGAGATATTTGTCCCTTTATAATCCATATATTCTGATAATCTAGGGAGCTTTTATCTCCCTCACTTTTATTGACGGTCAATAAAAGTGAGCCGCTAGCGGGTTGGTCATTGACTTTTTTTACGGTGACATAATAGCGTTCTCTGGTTTTGCTGGGACTTAGTTTACGTTTTAGTACAACTTTAAAGTAGTTTTGTTGAGCAGGCTTAACAAATTGACTGTAATGCGTATTGGAAATCCTTTGATCGATTTCCCCCGCCTGTATTCCTAGTATAAAAAAGGCGAAGCCAAAAAGTAGAACCCGCCATTGTAAGAGGGAATTAAACGAAAAATAAATCAGTAGGATTAAGCCAATACCTCCATCTACCCATTTGAATAAGGGATCGATTTGAGTCGAAAAGTGTACCCCTAAGATAAAGGCTAGTAAAAAAGGGACAAATGGTAAAAAAAGGGTTTCACCCTTTAAATATACAAATCTTGTTATTTTATGGAACTAACGATCTGTTGAGCAACAGTTTGGCTTGCCTTTTTCTCCCCTAAACTTTTAGTCAAACTGTTGTAGTCCAATTCAATTTGCTGTCTTATTTTCTCTTCCCCTATTAGTGCTAGGGTAGCAGCAATTTTTTCTGTTGTACAATCGTTTTGAATCAATTCTTTGACTACCTCTTTATCGAGTATTAAATTCACCAGAGAGATATACTCTAGTTTGACAATTCGTTTTGCGATAGCATAACTAAGGCCACTACTTTTATAACATACCATTTGTGGCACGCCAAAAAGAGCTGTTTCTAAAGTAGCTGTTCCACTGGTAACGATGGCAGCAAAAGCATTTTTTAAAAGGCTGTAGGTTTGATTATGTAATAATGAAACAGAGGGGTGGATGGTGAATTTTTGATACCATTCTGCTTCAATACCCGGAGCCCCAGCAATAACAAAATGATAGTCTGGAAACCGATCAATAACAGAGAGGAAAACAGGCATCATTTTATTAATCTCTTGTTTTCTGCTTCCCGGTAAAAGCGCAATAATAGGTTTATTTTTTTCTTTTAGTTGAAGAGGTAGAGCGTCTTCTTTTTGTCGTTCCTCTTTAATGACTTGAATTAATGGGTGGCCTACAAAGGTCACATCATAATTGTGCTTTTCTTTAAAATAAGGCGCTTCAAAAGGAAGAATAACATAGAGTGCGTCTAAATCACGTTTGATTTTCTTGATGCGATTTTCTTTCCAAGCCCAGATCTGTGGACTGATATAATAATGGTTTGGAATGCCTTGCTTTTTAGCCCATGCGGCAATACGCATATTAAAGCCTGGATAATCGATGTAGACCAGAACATCTGGTTGAAAATCTAAAATATCTCTTTTGCAGAAAGCAATATTATTTAAAATGGTTTTCAGGTTAATGAAAACTTCCCAAAACCCCATAAAGGCCAATTCTTTATAATGCTTAATTAGTGTTCCGCCTTGAGCAGCCATTTGATCCCCGCCCCAAAAACAAATTTCGGCAGTAGGGTCTTCTTGATTGATTGCCTTGATTAAATTAGCGCCATGTAAGTCACCAGAGGCTTCTCCGGCAATAATATAATACTTCATCTAGACAACTTTGAGTAATGCAACCATAACCACTAGCAGAATTAATACAGTGACTAAACCATAGGCGATTTGATATTTTCTTCTTCTAATCAAGATAAAAAAAGCGGGGAGATTTAATAAGGCCCCAAGACTGATCAAAGCGCCTAATTTTTTCTGGTAGTATAACTGTTCCAAGCTACTGATTAAATTACCGTCTGAAAAGAAGAGGGTAAATAATGTCATGCCGATAAGGGTCAAGACCAGCCCGATGATGGCTCCAATGGCATTTTCTTTATTCCTCAAAATTCCAGCTATTTAGTTTTTGAATCGCGTGATGTGCCGTTAAGTCAAATTGTGTGGGGACAATCGAGATATACCCTTGTGCTAATGCGGCCTCATCTGTGTCTTCACCACGGTCTTCATTAATGAATTCTCCCGTGAGCCAGTAGTAATCTTTCCCCATTGGACTTTGTCTTTTATCAAACTTTTCAACCCAGCGAGCTTTAGCTTGCCTACAAATCTTGATTCCTTTAATTTCATTTTCTCCTAGTAAAGGAAAATTGACATTCAGGACTACGTCCGAAGATATTTTTTCCTTGAGCGCATTGCGAACAATGGTTTCTATAAAGGGTTTTAACGGGTTGAAATTTGCAGTCCATTGATAATCTAACAATGAAAACCCAATGGCCGGGACTCCTTCTATCCCAGCTTCTATTGCGGCACTCATAGTACCAGAATAAATTACATTGATGGATGCATTTGAACCGTGATTAATCCCAGAGACACATAAATCTGGTTTTCGAGCCATTAATTCATTAATGGCTAGTTTAACACAATCTGCTGGTGTTCCAGAGCTTTGATACTCTTTTTGTGGCCCGTTATCTACTTTTATTTCTGTACAGTTAAGGGTAGAGTTAATTGTAATGGCATGACCCATTCCAGATTGTGGGCTGTCTGGAGCAACCACCACTACGTCTCCTATTTTATTCATTACTTCAATTAGTGCTCGAATACCCGGTGCTGTAATTCCGTCGTCATTCGTCACTAAAATTAAAGGTCTTTTAGCCATTGGATCTTTTTAGCTAAGGTAAGAAAATACTTCCCTAGGCTGTTAAAATAGCGTCAAAAAGGCTTGGGTTGTTTGCTAAGACGTAGTCAATTCAATATCTTAGTTGACTAATCCAAATGCCATGAAAAAAATTATTACTTTATGTTTGTTGCTACTTAGTGGATTAACACTTGTCGCTTTTACCGACACCATTAAAAACCCCTCAAAGGATAAACTGCTTATTGAAATAGTTTCTTATGTGTTAAATAGAGGGCATTTTTCTCCTACAGAAATAGATGATGTGTTTTCTGAGAATGTCTACATGAACTATTTAAATGGATTAGATGGTAGACACCAATTCTTTATCAAAGCAGACATCAATAATTTTAATTCTTATAAAAGAAAAATAGACGATCAAATCAAGGCCTCAAAAATTGACTTTTTTAACCTTTCGCACGAGAAGTTCCTGCAACGAATGGGGCAAGTCAAATCTTTTTATTCAGCTTTACTCGAACAACCTTTTGATTTCAACAAAAAAGAAAGCATTAGTACCGACTATGAAAATACACCTTATGCACAATCCTTAACAGAACTTAAAACCAAATGGAGAAAGTTTTTGAAACTAAATGCATTAGGAATTTACGCTGGACTTAAAGAACGTGAAGAAGATAAAAAAGAAAGCGATTCTACTTATATCATCAAATCTAATGCTGATCTAGAAATCGAAACGCGTGAAGTGTTAAAAGAGGATATGAAATACTTTTTTGAAGTACGTGATGATCTTAATCGCAACGATTTTTTCTCTTTATATGTCAATGCTATCGCCCTGCAATTTGATCCACATACAAGTTATTTAGCCCCCAGTGCTAAGGAGCGTTTCGATCAAAATATTTCTGGAAAGTTTGAAGGAATTGGAGCGCGATTATCTAAGCGAAATCAAGAAATCGAAATCGTCGAAGTAATTTCTGGTGGGCCAGTCTGGAGAGATAAATTGATCGAACCAGGCGATAAAATATTAAAGGTCGCTCAGGTAGACGAAACCCCTGTGGATGTAGTGGGGATGCGTTTAGATGATGTGATTAAATTAATCAAGGGCCCCAAAGGCACCCAAGTGTTTTTGACCATTAAGAAAGTCGATGGATCGACCGTAGTGGTTCCCATTACTAGGGACGTGATAGAGTTAGAAGAAGCCTTTGCAAAATCAACGATTATTGAAAAAAGTAATCAGCGTTTTGGGTTAATTCACCTACCGCGTTTTTATGTGGACTTTAGTGATTATGGAAACCGCAATGCCGCAAGCGATGTCAAAAAAGAAATAGCAAAACTAAAAGAAGAAGGAGTAGAGGGAATCGTTTTTGATTTACGTAATAACGGTGGGGGATCATTACAAACAGTCGTGGACATGGCAGGATATTTTATTGAACAAGGCCCTATTGTTCAAGTAAAATCAACCGGCGGTCAAAAGCAGATTTTAAGAGATGAAGATAAATCGATTGAGTGGGATGGACCTTTAGTCGTGATGGTAAACGAGTTTTCTGCCTCAGCTTCAGAGATTTTAGCAGCGGCCTTACAAGATTATAAACGCGCTATTGTTTTAGGAAGTAAGCAAACCTTTGGGAAAGGAACTGTGCAAAATGTGATCGATTTAAATCAGATTATTTCTAACAACACCTATGGCGATTTAGGAGCCATGAAATTAACAACAGATAAATTTTACCGTATCAACGGTGGCTCAACACAATTAGAAGGCGTTAAGAGTGATATTATTTTCCCTAATCGTTATGCCTATATAGATACAGGAGAAAAAGATCAAGACAATCCCCTAGAATGGGATAAAATTAGCCCTGCTGAATTTAACTTATGGTCCTCTGGAGATCAATACAACTATGCCATTGATCGCAGTAGAAAACGCTTAGCAAATAATCCTTTTGTTCAATTAATCAACGAGCAGGCTAAATGGATTAAATCCCGCCAAAACGACAATGATTATTCCCTCAATTTTGATGCTTACCTAGCCAAAAATGAAGCAACAGATAAAAAGACAGAGAAGTTTAAAAAGTTAAATGAGTTTGAAAGTATTTTATCCTTCAAAGCACTAGACAAAGATTTACCCTTGATTGAAAAAGACGACGTTTCTAAAGAGAAAAGAGTGCGTTGGGAAGAGAGTTTAGGCAAAGATATTTATGTGGATGAAGCGATTAATGTTTTAAGTGACTTAATGAAGTTTAAAGGGAATAAACGTTCGATCGCTCAAGTTAAACAGTAAGGATTGGAACAAACCCCCACTTATTTAAAAGTGCTTAAAGAGCCTATCGGCGGACTAAGTTTTGTTTTTATATGTTTGGTTACTTTTTGTGCTATTGCAGCGAATTTTATCGCCCCAGACAATAGCTTACACGCTAATCAAATGCATGTTTCAATCCACTCAAAACCTCCTGGTTTTTCGGTTCAGTTATTAAAAATTCCTTCTCCATCAGGAGAGATTATAGAAGAAATCCCAATTGATAATTACTATTGGAAAGACAGTCAATTGTATTATCGTTCTTATGGAAGTAGCGAAGGTTATTATCAAACGATTGATCAAAATGCCTTCCCCTCAAACTTAACTCCCGCAGCGATTGAGCAAAGCTATATAGGGGAACAAAAGTTTGTTTGGGGGACAGATAAATTTGGGCGAGATCTTTTTAGCCGCATGCTTTTTGGGGCAAGGATTTCCCTTTCGATTGGGTTTATTGCTGTCTTGATTTCGTTATTTATAGGGATCATTTTAGGAGGACTTGCAGGCTACTTAGGCGGGAGGACAGATCAAGTTATTCTTTGGCTAATCAATGTTGTTTGGAGCATTCCTAGCTTGTTAATGGTCATTGCAATTACCCTTGCTTTAGGGAAAGGCTTTTGGCAAGTATTTATAGCTGTGGGTCTAACGATGTGGGTAGAAGTAGCCCGCTTAGTGCGCGGTTTAGTAATTTCGATCAAAGAGCAGACCTTTGTTCAAGCAGCAAGGGGGATGGGTTTTTCTTCCGTGAGGATTTTTTCTCATCATATCTTTCCGTTATTAGTGCCTTCTATTATCGTGATAGCTACTGCAAATTTTGCCAGTGCTATTTTGATTGAAAGTGGCTTAAGTTTTTTAGGGATTGGCGCACAGCCGCCTATTCCTAGTTGGGGTGGGATGATCAAAGACCACTTTAGATATATCTTAATGGGAAAATCCTATTTGGCCATTATACCTGGACTAGCCATTATGAGTTTGGTATTAGCGTTTATGTTATTAGGGAATGCTTTAAGAGACGCTTTGGATATTAAAAATTAGCTTCGTTAAGACGATTTGCATCTAGGTTGAGGTAGATAAAAATCAAGATGGTAAAAGCGAGTAAACTCGACCCGCCATAACTGATAAACGGTAAGGGAATCCCGATAGTAGGCACCAGCCCAATCGACATGCCTATATTGACAAAGAAATGAACAAAAATGATGCTGGCAACACTATAGGCATAGATCCTGGAAAATTTATTTTTTTGGACTTCAGCCCTGCTTAAAATTCGCAGAATTAAAAAACTAAAAAGCAAAACAACCCCGGCACTCCCTACAAACCCCCATTCTTCTCCTATGGTGCTAAAGATGTAGTCAGTGTGTTGTTCTGGAACAAAGCCACCCTTAGTTTGGGTGCCTTGTAGAAAACCTTTTCCTTCCCAGCCTCCTGAACCAATGGCAATCTTAGATTGATTTAGATTATAACCAATCCCTTGTGTATCGACTTCTTTCCCTAGTACAATATTGAAGCGGTCGCGATGGCGTTGTTCAAAGATATCGTTAAAGATATAATCGACAGAATAGACATAGCCGCAGGTTAAAATTAGAGAGATCACATAGGGCATAAAGTGTACTTTTTTATTAACCTTTTTAGAGAAGAAATAAAGAGATATAATTACAAATATAATACTGACATAGACAAAGGGTAAGGGGGCAACTAGCGTAAGAATAAAAAAGAAAATTAAGCCCGCTGCAATTAATATATACGAGGTAGGTAAACCTTCTCGAAACAATACGAAAAGGAATGCCCCAAAAACTAATGCCGATCCAGCGTCTGGTTGTAAAATAATTAATACCATGGGTAGGGCAATAATCAAAACGATTTGCACTAATGATTTAAAAAGGCGAATATCGATTTGTATCTCGCTCAAAAGTTTTGCTATTGCAAGTGATACGGCCACTTTTGCAAATTCTGCGGGTTGAAAACCAATGCCACCTAAGTTATACCATGAGCGCGCACCAGAAATGGTGCTTCCAAAAGGATAAAGCCCAATTAAGAGAATAATAATGACTAAATAAATAATACTCGCAAAGCGTTCAAATACTTTAGTTGGGGCTGAGAGGATAAAAATTCCCGCTGCAAGGCTAATGATGAAAAAAACAACCTGCTTCCCAATAGAACGACTTAGGTTAAATACTTCTGGTTGATTTGCATCAAAGGTTGATGAATAGATGTTAGTTATCCCAAAGATGACCAATAGAAGGTAGATCAATAAAACTAGCCAGTCTAATTTAAATGTTCTATTCATTGATTTTAAAGGGTTCTCCTGAGATGGGTTTTAAATATTCGCTTTCTAAACTACCCTCAACCATGCGTTTTTCAAGCCGTACTCTTTTTACTTCTCCGTTGAGGTAATCTTCAATCATTAAGCTGGCGATAGGTGCGGCCCATCGCGCCCCCCAGTAGCCATTTTCGATAAAAACAGCAATGGCGATTTGCGGCTTTTCCTTTGGAGCGAAAGCGACAAAAATAGAATGATCTGTGAGCTGTTTTCGTTCTCCATCAATTCTGGTAAAGTTTTCTGCAGTTCCAGTTTTACCACAGACTTCAATTCCACTAATACGGGCAATTCTTGCGGTCCCTCTTTCAACAACTTTATGCATGCCGTCGATCACCACATCAAAATGTTGTGGATCAATGCTCGTGAATTTTTTGGTGAATTTTTGTTGGATAGAATCCCCCTCTATTTCTTTGACAAAATGGGGAGTGAAATAAAATCCTCTATTGGCAATAGCTGCAGTGAAATTAGCGAGTTGTATTGGTGTAGTTAAAATTTCTCCTTGACCTATGGCGTTAGAGATAATGGTAGGCGCTTTCCATCCGCCGTTGTTGTAAGCGCGATTATAATAAGCAGCTCCAGGAACATGTCCCGGTCGTCCTATGGATAGATCATAACCTAAATAATTGCCTAGACCAAAACTCTTAAGGTGCTCTTTCCATTGATCTACTCCTTCATCTGGGGTAGGATATTTTTCAATAATGGCTTTATAGGTATGTGAGAAATAAGTGTTACACGATTTGTAAATGGCACTGAGTAGGTCGTTGCGGGTACCTCTTCTACAATGACATTCCATAAAGGCCCCTCTTGCATAGTAATGACCACGATTACAGCGGTGTTTTGTTTTTGGCGTGATGGCTTCTTCTTGAAGTGCGATTAATGCATTCAATGTTTTAAAGGGAGAACCAGGAGGATATTGTGCAAGAAGACCACGATCAAATAACGGTTTTGCTAAGGTGTCATTTGCTAGTTTACGATAGTTGTTTGTACGCTTTCTACCGACTAAAATACTTGGATCATAAGAAGGGGCATTGACCAGGGCTAAAACTTCTCCAGTAGCTGGTTCGATAGCTACTATACCACCGCGTTTGTTTTGCATTAATTTTTCGCCATAGGCTTGTAAATCAGAATCAAGGGTAAGTTTAATGTTTTTAGCTGGCATAGGAATGATGTCATAATTGCCTTCTTTATAGGGCCCTAAGATGCGATTAAATCGATCTTTTTGTAGAAAACGTTTTCCCTTTGTTCCTCTTAGATGGTTTTCATATGATTTTTCTACTCCTTGCCGTCCAATAATTTCTCCTAGTCGATAGTAATCGTCTTTCTTAAGATCATTGTTGTTAACTTCGCTTACATAGCCTAAAACATTTGCCCCGTTTTTGATTTGATATTCTCGCAGGGATTTCTTTTGAATAAAGAAACCCTCGAACTTCCACATCTGTTCTTGCAGTTTTGCATAGGTTTCTTTTGAAATTTGATTGACGACTACAGAAGGTAAGCGTTTTGAGTAGCGACGGGCTTTTTTTAGGTTGTAGATTAACCTTTTCTTACTTACACCAGTGAGTTCACAAAAGGATAAGGTGTCAAAGGGGGAAACGTTTTCAGGGATAATCATCACATCATAGGCCGGTTGATTGGCGACCAGTAATTTTCCGTTTCGATCATAAATAAAACCGCGCTCTGGATATTCTGCAATCTCTAGCACAGCATTATTCTCTGATAGGGCTTGATAAGAGGTATTGACTACTTGGAGATCTAAAAGCCGGTATAAAAATACACTGGCCATTAATATGGTGATCACGCGAAGTAAAAAAATACGCATCATTGTTTAGGTTGCAATAAATTAATTGTTGCGGCAATCAGAATAAAAGTAAAGAGGGTATTGGTAATACTATGTTTAAAGATAATCCAAAAATGTGCCATACTGAAATAAGCAAAAAAAGAAAAAATCAATTGATGGATAAAGATCATTAAAAAGATGTACAACATACGATTAGTTAAAAGTGTTCCAGTGAACATAGCGTTAGGTTGATCAAAATTTGCCCCTAAGGCAAATCGAGAAATAACGGGACGTATAAAAGCAGTTGAGACACAAGCGATACTGTGTGCACCTGCTGTTTGCGTTAGCAAGTCCAGTAAGAATCCTACCATAAAACCAATAAGAATGTAGCCAAATTGATCCTGAGTTAAACGATACACGATCAAAATAATTAAATAGACCGCTGGGTTGCTAAATCCAAAAAGATTGACCCGATCAAAGATTAACATCTGTAAGAGCATTAAAATAAAAGCCAAAGTGAAAAAGCGAGAGTAGTACTGGATCATGGCGTTTGTTCTAAAAGTTCTATTATCTCTTCCCTGCGATTATTTCCTATAACATAAACATACTTGATGTCTGTCATGTTATTGATGAGTTCTACCTCCACATTGTAATACCCACCATTGTCAGGTCGATCCACTTTGCTAATGGTGCCAATGGTAATTCCTTCTGGGAAATAGGAAGACATTCCCCCAGTGACAATGGTGTCGCCTACTTGCACAGGATTGATTACAGAAATATCGGCGAGTTGCATTTTATTAGGCTTATCTCCTGTCCAGTAGAGGGATCCAAAAACATTGGAATGTTTGAATTTTGCATTGATTTTAAGGTCCATATTTAAAATGGATAATACGGTGGAATAGCCTTGACTAGTTTGATTGACAATCCCTATGATCCCATGAGTACCAATCACTCCCATTTCTTTAGCTACTCCATTTTTTTCTCCTTGATCTAATAATAAGAGGTTCTTATTTTGAGTAAAACTGTTGCGAATTAACTTTGCAGGAAGGGACCAGTAATTTGGGCCAGCAAGGTTTTCTTCTTCAAGGTCTAAGATTTCAGATTGCTTGAATTTATCTAGGACTAAATTCTTTAAGGTGTTGTTTTCTTGTTGTAAGCGCCTATTTTCCTTACGAAGGTCAAAGTAACTCGAAAAGATGTCAAAAGGTTGATGAATAATACCAGAAAAAAACAAACTGCTTTTGGATAATTTACTGCTATGGTATTCGCTTTTATTGGAAGAAAAAATTAAACTAATGCTTAACAAGAAAAAGTAGAGCAAAAAGTTTTTATAGCGAATTATGGCATTTAAAACCCATTGCATCTCTTAGTTATTTAAGCAAAATTGTTCTGTAACGATCGATGTTTTTAAGTGCAATACCAGTTCCTCGAACAACAGCTTGTAAGGGATCTTCTGCAATATAAACCGGTAAATCTGTTTTTAAAGAGATTCGTTTATCTAGACCACGTAACATAGAACCACCTCCGGCGAGATAAATACCCGTATTGTAAATATCTGCAGCTAATTCTGGTGGGGTTTGTGATAATGCTTCCATAATGGCATCCTCAATACGCAAGATCGATTTGTCTAATGCACGAGCAACTTCTCTGTGCGAGACCATGGCTTGTTTTGGTTTACCTGTTAATAGATCTCTTCCTTGAACAGACATTTCTTCTGGAGGATTCTCAAGATCTTCTAAGGCAGCACCAATATTGATTTTGACTTTTTCAGCGGTACGCTCTCCCACATAAAGGTTGTGTTGTCTGCGCATGTAATAAACTATATCGTTTGTAAAAACATCTCCCGCGACCTTTACAGATTTGTCGCAAACAATTCCAGAAAGTGCGATAACGGCGATTTCTGTAGTTCCCCCGCCTATATCAACAATCATGTTTCCTTTAGGTTGCTTGATATCTATTCCTATCCCTATTGCGGCGGCCATAGGTTCGTGTATCAAATAAACTTCTTTTCCGTTAACGCGTTCAGCTGATTCTCTAACGGCGCGCATTTCTACTTCTGTAATACCAGAAGGAATACAAATGACCATTTTAAGGGAGGGAGTAATAAATTTACTTTTTAAAGTAGGAACGCTTTTAATCAGCATGCTAATCATTTGTTCAGAAGCGTTAAAGTCGGCGATTACCCCGTCTTTTAATGGTCGAATGGTTTTGATGTTTTCGTGGGTCTTCCCTTGCATCATACTGGCTTCATGCCCTATTGCGATAACTTTTTTTGTAGTTCGATCTATTGCGACAATAGAAGGGCTGTCTACCACTACTTTGTCCTTGTGGATAATTAGCGTGTTAGCGGTTCCAAGATCGATAGCGATTTCTTCTGTTAGAAAGTCAAAAAAACCCATTTGTCATTCAATATTTTGTGCAGTTTACCAAAGTTAAGAAAATTAATGTTTAAAATGGCGTATTCCAGTAAATACCATTGACATCTTTTGGGCGTTGCAATAATCGATGGACAGTTGATCTTTAATCGATCCACCGGGTTGAATTACAGATCGTACTCCAGCGTTGTAAGCAATCTCTACACAATCAGGGAAAGGGAAAAACGCATCACTCGCCATGACAGCATTATTAAGGTCAAAACCAAAGTTGGTCGCCTTTTCAATTGCTTGTCTCAAGGCGTCTACACGCGATGTTTGTCCGGTTCCAGAAGCTAATAGTTGGCCATCTTTTACTAAAACGATCGTATTAGATTTTGTGTGCTTGCAGATTTTTGAAGCAAATAGTAAGTCTGCGATTTCTTTTTCGTTAGGAGCGATCTTTGTTGCAGTAGTTAAATGTTCTTTTGTGTCTGTGATATTGTCTCGATCTTGAACCAGATAACCGTTTAAGCAAGTTCTTATGGTTTTAGGATCAAGCGTTGCTGCTTTTTGAATTAATAAGATGCGGTTCTTTTTGCTTTTTAAAACAGTCAATGCTTCTTCTGTAAAAGAAGGTGCGATAACCACTTCACAGAAAAGTTCGTTAACTTTTTCTGCTGTAGCGAGGTCCATCTCTTTATTGGCAATTAACACTCCGCCAAACGCAGAAACTGGATCTCCTGCAAGGGCGTCTTCATAAGCTTTGACTAGGGTGTCACGGGTTGCAAAACCACAAGCGTTATTGTGTTTTAGAATGGTAAAGGTAGGTGCGCCATCATAGAATTCTAACATTAGATTTACTGCAGCGTCAATATCGAGTAAGTTGTTGTAAGAAACTTCTTTCCCGTGAACTTGTTCTAACAAGTCGTTTATGGCCCCGTAAAAAGTTCCTTCTTGGTGTGGGTTTTCTCCATAGCGCAATGTTTTGGCTTCTTGTTGACTTACTTTAAGTGCAGTTGATGCTTTTGTGTCTTCATTAAAATAGTTGAAAATAGCACTGTCGTAGTGGGAAGAAATTTGAAATGCTTTTGTGGCGAAACGTTTGCGATCCTCACGCTTAGGCGCCCCGTTTGTTTCAACTAATAAATCCAGTACTTCTTGATAGTCGTTTTTGTCTGAGACACATAATACATCTGCAAAGTTTTTAGCTGCAGCACGGATCAAAGAAATCCCACCAATGTCGATTTTTTCAATAATATCTTGTTCTCCAGCGCCAGAGGCTACCGTTTTTTCAAAAGGGTACAGATCAACAATCACAAGATCTAATTGTGGAATTTCAAACTGGGCTAATTCCTCTTGGTCAGATGTGTTGTTTTGACGGTTTAGAATCCCACCAAAAACTTTTGGGTGAAGGGTCTTGACCCGCCCACCTAAAATCGAAGGATAAGACGTAATGTCTTCTACAGCGATAACATCAATTCCTAAATCACGAATGAACTTTTCTGTCCCTCCTGTAGAGTAAAGTGTAACGTCTTGTTTATTGAGTTCTTGAACGATAGGGGCTAATCCCTCTTTATCAAAAACAGAAATTAGGGCAGAAGTGATTTTTAAGGAAGTGCTCATGTGATAGTGATTAAAATAATTTTTCGGCGATAACCGTATTGAGTTGTTCTAGAAATATTGCGTCTTTTTCTGTAAACGCTTTGATTTTGTTTGAGTCGATATCGATTTGTCCGATGTTTTCCCCTTTTGAAAAAAGCGGAATCACAATTTCAGACTTTACATGCATATCGCAGGCGATATAATTGTCTTGGGCACTCACATCGTCCACCATAAAGTTGTCGTTTGTAACAGCTACCTGTCCACAAATCCCTTTCCCAAATGGAATCACCTCATGGTCTGTAGGAATGCCTGCAAAAGCTTTTAAATGAAGTATTTTTTTGGCGTGATTCGCCATGTAAAACCCTACCCAATCATAAACGTCGACTTCTTTTTGCAGATAAACACAGATCTCTGTCAAGCGGGCAAACTTGTCTGTTGTTGGTTTCTCCAGTAAAGATTTACAGTGCGTTAAAAGGGCGGAATATGATACCACTTATTTTTTTTTCAAAAATAGCGAAATCAGTAAGGATATGGGTAGCTTTTTCAATAGAATTTATGGACGAGTTATCAATAAAAAACAATGTACATTTGGGATATGAAACAAACGGTACAAGTATTGGGAATGACCTGCCAAAATTGTCGAAAGGGGGTCGAAGAAAAGATCGCTGCGATGGATGGTTTATCTGATGTTCAAGTTAGTCTCGAAAATGCCGAAGCTAGTTTTACTTCTTCGGTTGCGGTAACTGTTGACAAATTAGCAAATGTTCTGGGGGCAAAATATACAGTTAATCTCATGGCAGATGCATCGATAAATACCGCTCCTTCTAAATGGAAACAATTGCGTCCTCTTTTTTTAATCTTTAGCTATGTTATTGTTGGGAGTCTTATGCTAACGAATGGTACTTCATTAACACTTTTTATGACCAACTTTATGGGCTTGTTTTACCTTGTTTTTGGCTTTTTTAAGTTTTTAGATTACAAAGGATTTCCAGCATCATTTAGTCAATATGATCCTATTGCCAAACGAATGGGCGTTTATGCCTGGGTGTATCCTTTTATCGAAACAGCTTTAGGGATTGCATTTTTATATCAATTTGAGTTGCAAATTGCGCTTTGGGTAACCTTATTTATTTTAGGCAGTACCACCATAGGAGTGGTGCAACAACTTCGTCAAAAAAGCGCGATTCAATGTGCCTGTTTAGGGACGGCATTAAACCTTCCCATGACAGAAGCGACTTTATTCGAAAACTCGATCATGCTCTTGATGGCAAGTAGCATGCTTTTGGGTATAGTTTAATTGCGTATCTTTGTTAGGAAATAATTGATCATGAAACAATTACGTGTTTTATTATTGCTGTTACTCTTTTTGCAAAGCAAAATAGGAGTAGCCTTTAATGTACACTATTGCGGCGGTCATATTGCAAAGATTTCTTGGGCTTTTGATGCAAAAGACTGTGGAATGGAAAAGAAAAATTTCCCTTCAGATGTTCTTCAATTTACTCAAAAAAGTTGCTGTCAAGATGATGTCATTATTGCACAAGATGACAGTGATCAAACAACAAACCAAGAAAAGCAATTTGTTGATAATTTCATCCAATTTGAATTAAATGATGAGATTAATCTTCCTAAACTCGATCCAAGAATTGCCCTGCAATTGGTTCATCCTCCTCCTTCCATAAGGAAGCTTTACAAAATCAATTGTGCCCCGCTTTTTTATGAATAAGTAGGTTGTTTATTCCAGATTAGAATGATTCAAACAACCCCTTAAACATAAAATAATGAAAAATATCCTATACTGCTTTTTACTGATATCTCCCTTTATTTTGATGGCGCAAGCGCCCGAAGAAGGAAGAATTCTTATCCAAGAAAACAATGAAACTTACCCCTTAGTGGGAGTCAACATTTTTTGGCTAAACACCACCATTGGGACGGTGTCAGATCAAGAAGGAAAATTTGTGATTCCTTCTGCTGCTTCAACCGATCAATTGATCGTAAAATACCTAGGTTTTAAAACAGACACTTTAACGGTTACCCCTGGAAAAAAAATCTTCTATTTCATGAAAGAAAATGCAGTAGAAAGTCTTGAAGAAGTCGAACTAACACAGAGACGAAAAGCAGCGCAAAAATCTTATATCGCAGCTCAAAATGTGATGCAGGTCAATAGTGCAGAATTACTCAAAGCAGCTTGCTGTAACCTTTCTGAAAGTTTTGAGACAAATCCCTCTATAGACGTTAACTTTTCTGATGCTCTAACGGGGACAAAACAGATTAGAATGCTAGGACTCTCAAGCCCCTATTTATTAATTACGGAAGAGAACATCCCATCGGTTAGAGGGGCTTCTCAAATTTATGGGTTGACCTACACACCGGGAACTTGGATCGAAAGTATTCAAATCACTAAAGGGGCGGGAAGTGTGACCAATGGCTTTGAAAGTGTAGCCGGACAAATTAATACCGAACTTCAAAAACCCTTTTTAGATGCTCCCGTGTTTGTCAATCTTTTTTCTTCGATCAATGGGCGACAAGAAGCGAATGTACATTGGAACAACAAGCTTTCAGATAAATGGAGTACTGGTTTATATATCCATGGCAATCAACGCAGCTTAGCTACAGATCGCAATAAGGATGATTTTCTTGATTTGCCCTTGACAAAACAAGTTAATTTGCTTAATCGATGGCAATATACCGATGTCGAAAAAGGTTGGGTAAGCTTTTTAAGTTTACGCTATCTCGATGATCAAAAACAAACTGGGGCGGAAAATTTTAACCCCGATACAGACAGAGGTTTGACCAATAGGTGGGGGAGTGAAATCGATACTCAGCGATTTGATGCCTCATTAAAATTGGGTTATGTTTTCCCGTTATTGACCTATCAAAGTTTTGGTTTTCAAGCGGCCTACAACAGCCATGATCAAACGGCTTATTATGGCCTGAGGCAATACGATATCAACCATAAAAGCTTCTTTAGCAACCTGCTATTTAATTCTATTTTAGGAAACACAAAAAACAAATTTAAAACAGGGTTAAATCTCGCCTGGGATCGCTATGACGAATGGGTTGATGGGACGAATTACCAAAGAACTGACCAAGTGTTAGGAGCCTTTTTTGAATACACCTATGACAGTTTAGATCGATGGAATATCGTTGCGGGACTAAGAGTAGATAGCCACAATAACTTAGGGACCTTTATCACCCCTAGACTGCATGCACGTTATACCCCATGGGAACGTGCTGCATTGAGGTTTTCTATGGGTCAAGGGAGAAAAGTAGCAAATGTATTTGCCGAGAATCAAACTTTATTTGCCACGAATCGCGCGATTAATTTGCGCCAAAACGGCGGAAATATTTACGGCCTCCGCCCAGAAAAAGCTTGGAATTATGGCGGGAGTATCCAGCAAGGGATTACGCTTTTTGGGCAACAAGCAGAGCTGAACATAGATTATTATGTCACTACTTTTCAAGATCAAGTTGTAGTGGATTGGGAAACTGCTCGCTACATAAGATTTTATAATTTAGAAGGAGAAAGCTACGCCAAAAGTTTCCAACTAGGGATGGATTATGCACCCATTAAAAATGTGAGTATGCGATTTGCGTATAAAAATTACCAAGTCAAAACCACTTACCTCGATGGCTTAAAACAAAAACCGCTACAGCCTGAGCACCGCTTTTTTGCGAATGTCGATTATAATAATGTGGATGAAACAGGAAAAGGGTGGCGTGCAGACTTGACCTATCATTTTGTGGGAGAGCAACGCTTAGCTGCTAATCCTCGGGATGGTCAAGGATTTTCTGCTCCCGCTTATGGTTTGTGGAACGCCCAACTCACCCGAGTGTTTTCTCCCCAGTTTGAAATATATTTAGGGGGCGAAAACCTGAGCAATCAACGACAAGCAAATCCTGTGATTGGAATAGATCAGCCTTTTGGCAGGAATTTTGATGCTAGTTTAGTCTATGCACCAGTTTTTGGTCGAATGATTTATGCCGGATTAAGATTTAATTTAAAAAATTTATAGCATGAAAAAAGTAATATTAATACTCCTTTTGGCTGCTCCTTTAAGTTTATTAGCACAGAAAAAAGACATTCAGAAAACTTCCTTTGAAGTAGAAGGAGTCTGTGGGATGTGTAAAGCGAGAATTGAAAAAACTTCCTTTGGATTAAAAGGGATCAAAACAGCGAGTTGGGATATTCCTACGCATCAGTTTACTATCTTATATGATGCTAACAAAATTAGTTTAGAAGAAGTACATCAAGCCGTTGCGAACGCGGGTCATGATACTCCCTTAGTTACTGCACCAGACGAGGTGTATGAAAAGCTCCCGATGTGTTGCCTATACGAACGCAAGAAAAAAGTAGAATAGAAAAAGCGACCCAAACGGGTCGCTTTTTTTTGTACTAAAAAATAATTTTAAGAAACTTTTCCATTTACAAATACGACTGTAACCGCTAAAAATCCATTGATTAAACTCGCAAGGATGATTGCTTTTGCAAAATACAATACGTCAATCGCACCGTGTTGTATAAAGAAGTGTCAACTTAAAGAATACAATAATCCTAAAACTAATCCAGCGTTAAAGCCCGTTTTAAAATTGGTGATGTTCGCCCATCGCGTGAAAATAACCGCATAAATGAAAGCATAAAATAAGCAGCCTAAAAAGATGTAAAGTAAAGAGGTAGACTCTCCCTCACTGACTAAATCCGGAAATAATATTCCGTAAACTAACCATCCTAAAAGAAAATAAACGATAGCTCCAGCAAATCCTTATAAAAGTAGGTTTTTTGACATAATAATAAGATTTTGGTTCCCCTAAATGTAAACATTTTAAAATAAAATCAAAAAAAGCCGCTCAAAATGAGCGGCTTAAGTAATTGATAAGATGTTTTACTTACATCATGCCTGGCATTCCGCCGCCCATAGGGGGCATTGCAGCACCTGCAGGAGCATCTTCTTTAATGTCCATTAAAGCACATTCTGTCGTTAGGATCATGCCTGCTACTGAGGCTGCGTTTTCAAGTGCAACACGGGTTACTTTTTTAGGGTCAATGATTCCCTCTTTAAGCATGTCTACATAAGTTCCTTCTTTTGCATTGTACCCAAAGTTTTTATCTCCCTCGAGTACTTTTGCTACAACGACAGAACCTTCTCCACCAGAGTTTGCAACGATTGTTCTTAAAGGAGCTTCTATTGCAGAGTTGATGATTTGAACACCAGTTGACTCATCTGCGTTATGTGCTTTGATGTCTGTTAAGCTGTTTTTAGTGTTTAACAAAGCAACACCTCCACCAGCAACGATTCCTTCTTCTACAGCTGCGCGAGTAGCGTGAAGTGCATCGTCAACACGGTCTTTCTTTTCTTTCATTTCAACTTCAGATGGAGCTCCTACATAAAGAACTGCAACTCCACCAGATAGCTTTGCTAAACGTTCTTGTAATTTTTCCTTGTCGTAATCAGAGGTTGAGTTTTCGATCTGCGCTTTAATTTGTCCTACACGACCTTCGATAGCATCAGTAGCACCAGCACCATTTACAACAGTAGTGTTGTCTTTGTCAATGGTTACTTTTTCTGCCGTCCCCAGCATTTCAATGCTTGCGTTTTCAAGGGTAAAGCCGCGTTCTTCTGAAATAACTGTCCCGCCTGTAAGAATAGCGATGTCTTCTAACATTGCTTTTCTTCGGTCTCCAAAGCCAGGGGCTTTAACTGCAGCAATTTTTAAAGCTCCGCGTAATTTATTTACCACTAAGGTGGCTAATGCTTCTCCATCAACATCTTCTGCGATGATTAATAAAGGCTTCCCTGTTTGGGCCACTGGCTCAAGCACGGGAAGTAAATCTTTCATAGAAGAAATCTTTTTATCATACAATAAGATATAAGGTGTTTCAAGATCAGCTTCCATTTTTTCTGAATCAGTTACAAAATAAGGCGAAAGATATCCTCGGTCAAATTGCATTCCTTCGACGACATCTACATAAGTATCTGTTCCTTTTGCTTCTTCTACAGTAATGACTCCTTCTTTCCCTACTTTTTCAAAAGCAGTGGTGATTAAGCTCCCAATGGTTTCATCGTTGTTTGCAGAGATACTGGCAACTTGCTTAATTTTCTCTGAAGAGTCACCTACTTCTACTGCTTGCTCTTCTAAAGCGGTAACAATTGCGTCAACAGCTTTGTCAATCCCTCTTTTTAAATCGAGAGGATTAGCTCCTGCGGCAACATTTTTCAATCCTTCTTTAACGATTGCTTGCGCTAAAATCGTTGCAGTGGTTGTTCCATCACCTGCAAGATCATTTGTTTTTGAAGCAACTTCTTTGACCATCTGCGCACCCATGTTTTCAAGGGCGTCTTCTAGTTCAATTTCTTTGGCTACTGTTACCCCATCTTTTGTTACATAAGGAGCGCCAAAGGCTTTTCCGATAATAACATTACGACCTTTTGGTCCTAGGGTGACTTTTACTGCATTTGCAAGGGCATCTACGCCTCTTTTTATCCCGTCTCTTGCGTCGATATCAAATTCTATCTTTTTTGCCATGATTTATTTTTTAATGAATTAAACAATTGCTAAAATATCAGCTTCTTTCATGATGAGGTAATCGCCTCCTTCATGACTTAGCTCTGTTCCAGCATATTTACCATATAATACAGTGTCACCCACTTTGAGGGTTACTGGATTGTCTTTTGTTCCAGGGCCTACGGCAACCACAGTTCCTCTTTGTGGTTTTTCTTTTGCTGTATCGGGTATAATTATTCCCGAAGAAGTCTTTGTCTCTGCAGCTGCGGGTTCTACTAGAACGCGATCTGCTAAAGGTTTAATGTTTAAGTTACTCATAATGAATTTTAATTTATTATCCTTTTTACAGAAATTATGCCAATGCATTTTTTGACAGTTTTTTTAAAATAAAAATGCCAGCTTGACAGTAAGCTGGCATTAATTTATATGGTATGCTACCGTTTATTGTTCTGGCGTAGCTTCTACAGGAACTTCTGGAATTTCTTCTGGGATAGTTTCTGGAATGCTTTGCTCTGTTGCGGCATCGATTAATTTAGATTCATTTGTAGTCTTAGTTCCACCGGTATTAAGTCCAAAGTTGGATAATAAGATTAAAACCAATAAAAGTGTGGCTAAGATCCAAGTGCTTCGATCTAAGAAATCTGTTGTTTTTTGAACACCACCTAATTGTTGACCCCCGCCACCAAAGGAAGAAGATAATCCTCCACCTTTAGGGTTTTGAACCATCACTACAAGAATGAGGAGAAAGCAAACGATAAGAATTAGTGTTAAGAATATTGAAAAAGTGCTCATGACTTAGCTTTTTTGTTGTAACTGTTTAATTTTCTTGATTTGGTCTGCAAAGAAACTATTTTTTTCTGGATATTTCAAACTTAATATCTGATAGGCATATAAGGCCTTTTTATATTTCTTTTGTTGTAAATATACCTTCGCTAGTGTTTCGGTCATTAATTCCTCTTTGTTGAACTCATTATTGGCCGAGAGGTCAACTTTTGATTGATCTTGTCTTACTGGTGGAATCTTTGGTCGGTTTTCTAAAAAGGTATTTATCAGCGATATTTTCTCTTCTAGACTGCTATTTTTTTCTTTAGGTTGTATTTTACCTTTGGAAGAATAAATTACCCAGTCGGCATAGGTCATTGCCACCGGGATCTCTTTTTTCTTTGGCTTTGCCTTCTTAACCCCTATTTCTTTATTTAACCCTTTTTGATCGTCTGTAGTAGCAAGGGGTTTGCTATTTGCTTTTACCGCGTGAGACTCACTGTTTTGATCTTCTATGCTAGTTGATACTGTTTCTTCTATGGCTGCATTTGGTGCAGCCAAAGTTTGAACGACTTTAAGCTTTTGAGGATTTTCATTGGCAAAGTCTTGCTCGAGCCATTGATGTAAGGTTTCGCGTTCTGGACTTAATACTGCTGTCTTTCGCAAGATCAGTTCATAATTGTATTGTTCCTGCGCTTTTAGGGTTTTTAAATAGTGTACATAAGCCGACTGAAAGTATGGATAGCGATAGGTAATTTTTTCAAAAGCTTTTCTTTGATCCTCGCTCTTAGGATCAAAATTGATGAGTAAATCACTGTATTCTTGTGCTGTCATAAACTTACCATTTAGCCAGTGAGGCGTTAAAAATTTCTTGCGTAATGCGCTCAAATATCTCTTTGTTTGCTGCGCTTTTTATATCGAATAACTGCTGGTTAGCGTCAAAATCATAAAAGAAAGAAAAGCGTTGTTCAAAAGAATTATCTTCATTCTTATTATTGATGTAACGCACGTTGACCTCCATGGTCAATCGGTTTTGTGCTGCTGTATTATTAGCGGTAGAGGTGGTGGGGGTGATGCTGTATCGGGTTATTTCTCCCTCATAAACTAAATGGGCATTGCTGGTAACAAGATTAAGATTGGTTTGATTGATTAACAAATCTTGAAGTGCAATGGTAAATTCTTGATCAAGGCCAGGCTCTATGGTTGAGCCCGGTCGATTCCCGGCCTCATTGATAAAATAGTTTACTTGAAAAGTTTCTGTCCCAGGAGGGATGGAAGCTCCGGTAAAAGAATAAATGCCACATTGAGTAAAGGTCCAACATACAAGAAAATAAAACAGGAATGCAAAGGGATTAAATTTCATCTTCATTGAGGTCATATTGTTTTATTTTACGGTAGAGCGTTCTTTCTGAAATACCTAATTCTTCTGCGGCAAGCTTTCGTTTGCCATTAGAACGTTCTAATGCTTTTTTAATCATTTCAATCTCTTTTTCTAAAAGCGATAGGGGCTCTTCTGCTTCAATTGTTTCGGCATAGCTGTAGTTGTCTTGCGCACTAATAATGGCTGTATCATTTTGAGATTCATGGTTAGCATTCATAACCGTTAGGGTGTTTTCTTCCTTATTATTGATGGGTTCACTCCCATAAATTTTCTGAATCAAGCCTTCTTTTTCTTCCGTACTAATGTCTTGATTCATGAGTTCTAAGGTAAGCTTCTTTAGATCGTTTAGATCGTTTTTCATGTCAAAAAGAACCTTGTAAAGGATTTCTCTTTCTGAAGCAAAGTCACTTTGTTCTTTTTTGTCTTTGACTAAAGCGGGAAGTTGTGCGCCCATATTAGGTAAATAAGGACGAAGACTATTTGCAGAAAGGAGGCGTTCTTGTTCTAAGACAGATATTTGTTCTGCAACATTGCGCAATTGCCTAATGTTTCCATTCCAGTTGTACTGTATTAATAATTCTTGGGCTTGTTCGTCAAGCCTAAGGGTGGGCATACGGTACTTTTGAGCAAAGTCTGCCGCAAACTTTCTAAACAACAACGTGATGTCTTCTTTTCTATTTCTCAACGGTGGTAGATGAATATCTACTGTACTCAATCGATAATAGAGATCCTCTCTAAATTTATTTTTCTGGATGGCATCGCGCATGTTGACATTTGTGGCAGCGACAATACGTACATTGGTGGTTTGGGTTTTAGAAGAACCTACTTTAAGAAATTCTCCAGTTTCTAACACCCTTAATAGTCGCACTTGCGTCGATAAAGGTAGTTCACCTACTTCGTCGAGGAAAATTGTTCCACCATCGGCGACTTCAAAATATCCATTTCGCGTTGAAGTAGCACCAGTAAAGGCACCTTTTTCGTGACCAAAGAGTTCACTGTCAATGGTTCCTTCTGGAATAGCACCACAGTTTACTGCGATATATTTTGCATGTTTACGGTGGGAGTTTTGATGAATTATTTTAGGAATATTTTCTTTTCCCACACCACTTTCACCAGTTACTAAGACGGAAATATCTGTCCCGGCTACCCGCAAGGCTTTTTCTAAAGCGCGGTTTAATCCTTGACTAACCCCAATAATTCCAAAACGTTGTTTTATACCTTGTAAGTTTTCCATGCGGTTCTGTATTATATGTCTGCTGAAATTCCTATTGCTGTTCCCAATAATGTAGCAGAGGTGCAGTCTTCGATTTTTACATCGACAAACTCTCCTACAGAATAACTTTCTTTTGAAAAAACGACTACAGTGTTTTGAGTTGTTCTTCCGCTCCAATGTTCTTGAGAGCGCTTAGATTCTTTTTCGATCAATACACAAACTGTTTTGCCTAAAAATTCTTCGGTTCTAAAACGGCTATGTGCTTGTTGTTTATCAATGATTTCTGCTAGACGTCTTTTTTTAACGTCTTGAGGAACGTCATCCTCCATTTTTCTTTCAGCAAGTGTTCCGGGTCTTTCAGAATAAGCGAACATAAACCCAAAGTCATATTTGACATAATCCATTAAGCTTAAAGTGTCTTGATGATCTTCTTCTGTTTCTGTAGGGAAGCCAGCGATCATGTCTTGAGAAATAGCACAACCTGGGATGATTTCACGAATGTTGTCAATCAATTCAAAATATTCTTGACGGGTATGTAAGCGATTCATTTCTTTTAGAATGCGATCACTTCCAGATTGAACAGGTAAGTGAATGTACTTACAGATATTGGGGTGTTTTGCCATGGTGTGCAAGACATCAACGGTCATATCTTGCGGGTTTGAGGTAGAAAAGCGAAAACGAATACGCGGATAAGTTTCTGCCGCCATGGTTAATAATTTTGAAAAGTCAACTGCAGTTTTTTGTTGTAGCGCAGTGGCTTTGACATAATCTTTTTTAAGTCCTCCGCCATACCACAGATAGCTATCTACATTTTGTCCTAAAAGAGTAATTTCTTTAAATCCCCTTTGGGCTAGATCCTCGATTTCTTGCAGTATACTTTTAGGGTCTCGACTGCGTTCTCTCCCGCGGGTAAAAGGGACAACACAAAACGTACACATATTATCACAGCCTCTTGTGATAGACACAAAAGCGCTTACGCCATTAGAGTCGATTCGAATGGGAGCAATGTCTCCATAGGTTTCTTCTTTTGATAGAATAACATTTACTGCATCGCGTCCGTCATTGATTTCAGCTAAAAGGTTTGGAAGGTCTTTATAGGCATCTGGACCTACTACCATGTCGACAATTTTTTCTTCTTCTAGAAACTTGTGCTTGAGTCGTTCTGCCATACAGCCTAAAACGCCCACCTTCATGTTGGGATTCGTTTTTTTAACGGCATTGAATTTTTCCAGTCGCTTGCGAACGGTTAATTCTGCCTTCTCTCTAATGGAGCAAGTGTTGACCAGGATTAAGTCGGCTGTATCCATTTTTGGGGTTGTTTGATAGCCTTCTTTTGCTAAAATAGAAGCGACGACTTCGCTGTCAGAAAAGTTCATCTGACAGCCATAAGATTCGATATATACAGACTTTTCACTTTCTTTTTTCGAAGAATGATCGATCACAACACCATCTGTTGCTGGGGTGATTTTTTTATCTAAACTTTGTTCCATTGCGGAAAGCTTTTAGTTAGGTGTTTATTTTTCTTTTTCAAAAACAATACAAAAGTAAGGAATTACCGTCATTTTGTCATGCTTTTTTAGTAGCATAAAAGTCAAGGTTAATCCCTTACTTTTTTCCATCATTTATGGCAAAGTTTATTTTTCATCTTGTCTTAAAATTTGAGCCGAAGAAAAATTCACCTACTTTTGTTCTCGTTAAACATCTATTATGGCAAAAAATTTAGTTATTGTTGAGTCCCCTGCAAAGGCAAAAACAATCGAGAAATTTTTAGGAAAAGAATTTAAGGTGGCCTCAAGCTTTGGCCACATCGCCGACCTCCCCTCTAAAGAGTTAGGGGTAGATGTTGACGGGGATTTTTTACCAAAATACATTGTCTCTTCAGACAAGAAAAAAGTGGTTTCAGAATTAAAATCCCTAGCAAAAAAAGCTGAAATCGTCTGGCTTGCAAGTGATGAAGATCGCGAGGGAGAAGCCATTGCATGGCATTTAGCCAATACTCTTGAGCTTAAAGAAACCAACACAAAACGTATCGTTTTTCACGAGATTACTAAGAATGCGATTTTAAAAGCCATCGATGCACCACGAGAAATAGACTACAATTTGGTCAACGCACAACAGGCTCGTCGTGTTTTAGACCGTTTAGTAGGGTATGAATTATCTCCCGTGTTGTGGAGAAAAGTTAAAGGAGGCTTATCTGCAGGACGAGTACAATCTGTTTCTGTTCGACTTATTGTAGAGCGAGAAAGAGAAATTAAGGCTTTTGTTCCTGTTTCTATGTTTAAAACTCAGGCAGAATTCTTAACAGAAGGAAATAAATTGATCAAAGCAGGCTTGAATACAACTTTTGATGATGCAGAAAAAGTAGAAGCCTTTTTAGCTCAAAATGCCAATGCACAATTTAGTGTTGCCTCTAAAGAGACTAAACCGGCAAAGAAAAGCCCTACGGCTCCTTTTACCACTTCCACTTTACAGCAAGAGGCCGCAAGGAAGTTGTTTTTCTCTGTAAGTAAAACCATGACCCTAGCCCAGAGATTATATGAGGCAGGTTTAATTACTTATATGAGAACAGATAGTGTAAACCTCTCTAAAGAGGCGCAAGGTGCAGCTCTAGGTGAAATAGGAAGACGCTATGGCGAAGATTATGCACAAGCCCGCAGTTTTAGAACAAAAAGTAAAGGGGCGCAAGAGGCACACGAAGCTATTCGACCTACTGACTTAAGCAGGGATAAAATTGCAGAAGAATATGATCAAATGCGATTGTATGACCTTATTTGGAAACGAACAATTGCTTCGCAAATGAGTGATGCAAAATTAGAACGTACCGTCTTAAAAATAGACGCAGATAAGCATAATGAATTCTTTACTGCCCGTGGAGAAATCCTCACTTTTGAAGGCTTTTTAAAAGTTTATTTAGAAGGAGTAGATGAAGAAGAAGAAGAAGCGCAAGGCATCTTACCTCCAGTGAAAAAAGGCGATGCATTGAATTTAAAATCTCTGGTTTCAACCCAGCGATTTTCTCGTCCTCCTTATCGCTTTACAGAAGCTTCTTTGGTTAAGAAACTAGAAGAGCTTGGTATTGGGCGACCATCTACTTATGCCCCTACTATTTCAACTGTTCAAAATAGAGGCTATATCGCCAAAGGGACTGTCGAAGGAGTGCAACGCTCATATCAGCAGTTTGCGCTTCAAGCAGGAGAAGTTACTGCCAGTCGTCTAACGGAAATGGTCGGTTCCGATAAAGGAAAACTTGTCCCTACAGACATCGGGATGATTGTGAATGACTTCTTAGTCAACAACTTTGAAAATATTCTAGATTATAACTTTACTGCACAAGTAGAGCAAAACTTTGACGAAATCGCTGAAGGGAAAGAAGACTGGATCAAAATGATCAAAGGCTTTTATGGGGATTTTCAATCTACGGTTAAGCACGTAAAAGAGCACGCAGAACGCGAGTCTGGGGAACGTGTTTTAGGAGAGCATCCAGACTCTGGTAGAACAGTAAAAGTGCGTCTGGGGAAATTTGGTCCTATTGCTCAAATAGGTGATGCAGACGACGAAGAGCCAGTTGTATTTGCTAGCTTAAATCAAGATCAACAACTCGATACGATAAGTTTCGAAGAGGCACTTGACTTATTCCAACTCCCTAAAGATTTAGGAGAATACGAAGGAGAAATCGTTTCTGTAAATAATGGTCGTTTTGGCCCCTATGTTAAATTTGGCAGCATGTTCGTTTCTTTACCAAAGGGGAAGAATCCCATGCAAGTCGATCGCGAATTAGCCATCGAATTAATAGAAGAAAAGAAAAAAGCAGATGCTCCTATATATACTTATAACGATTTACCAGTCACTAAAGGCAAAGGTCGTTTTGGGCCATTTATTAAATGGAGTGGGATGTTTATCAATGTCAATAAAAAATATGATTTTGATAATTTGAGTGATGAAGACCTGATCACTTTGATTGAGGATAAAATCCAAAAAGAGAAAGATAAGATTGTTCACAATTGGGAAGAAGAAGGTATTCGAGTAGAAAAAGCCCGCTGGGGAAGATCGAATATTATTCAAGGAAAACTCAAAATAGAATTATCTAAAGATATTGATCCTACAAAAATCACTCTGGAAGAAGCCATTAAACGTTTAGAGGCTAAAAAGCCAAAAAAGAAAAAGGCAGCAACTAAACGAAAAACCAAGAAATAAATGAGCTTTGATTTTCTCACCCCTGTAGATGATACTGTATTAGGAGTAGCTACCTTAATGCCTAATCAAGTATTGGGAAAATCTATTCAAGTTCACACAGAAAAATTAGGTTTTCCAGATTTAAAGGAAATTAAAATTGCCATTATTGGGATTCAAGAAAGTAGAAATAGTTATTACCCTGTTATGGAGTATGACACAGATGCTTTTAGAAGAGAATTCTATCAACTATATCCTGGAAACTGGCATGTTAAAGTTGCAGATTTAGGTAATCTGCCCTCTGGAGACACCCCAGAAGATACTTATTTCGCCTTGTCTGCAATAGCTACACATTTAAGACAATTAAATATTATTCCAGTTTTTTTAGGAGGAAGTCAAGACCTAACCGTAGCCTTATACCATTCTTTTGAACAATCAAGTCAATGGGTAAATATTGTTTCTGTGGACAATCGTTTTGACTTTTCGCAAGAAGAAGAATTAATATCCGGGCGATCTTACATGAGTGAAATTATCATGCAAAACCCTAGTAAGCTGTTTAATTTCACAAACTTGGGGTATCAATCTTATCTAATTGCACAAGAAGAGTTAGACCTTATAGATAAGTTGTTTTTTGAAGCATTTCGCTTAGGTCATGTCCTTGATTATCCAGAAAAAACAGAACCCATCTTTAGAGAAGCAGATATTGCAAGCTTTGATATGAAAGTTTTAAGTAGTCTCGCAGATGGTACTTTCCCGCAAGGAATGCCTAATGGGATTGACAGTAGAACCATTTGTGCGATGTCTAGATATGCAGGGATTAGTGATAGAATTAGCGTTTTAGGGTGCTTTGATTTACCTAATTCTACTATTTTTCATAAATTACTGTCACAAATTATTTGGTATTTTGTTGAAGGTGTAAATAATCGTTTTGATGAATACCCAGTAGCGACAAGTCAAGGTTTTACTAAGTATGCCGTCCAGATGTCAGATAGAGAATTGATTTTCTTTAAAAGTAATAAAAGTCAAAGATGGTGGATGGAAATGCGAACAGAAAACTATTTAGATAATAAAAATAAAAGAAGTACGTTATTATCTTGCACACATCAAGATTATTTAGACGCGTGCAGTGATGTATTACCAGATCGCTGGTGGAGGGCATCTAAGAGAGTGTGATTGATAAAAAGGATGGACATTAAATTTTTTAAGAAAAAATTAGCATTAGATAAAATATATTTGACCACCCCACGTTAAAAGACTATATGAAAAAAATTATTGTTTTCATTTTTGCGATGATGTTATTCTACAGCTGTGGAAACAAGCGTGGAGAACTTATCGGTGTAAAAGAGAAGAAATGGTTCCCTGAAAAGCCCTATGGTATGACCCTTGTAGAAGGGGGTGCTTTTATCATGGGTAAACAAGACGACGATGTGGCACAGTTAAAAAATGCACCCGCTAAAACTGTTACAGTGCGTTCTTTTTACATGGATGAAACCGAAATCACTAACAGTGAATACAAACAATTTGTTTATTGGGTAAGAGACTCTGTAGCTCTAGCTATGCTAGCGCGTAAAGCTGACGAAAACGGTTTAGGTGAAGACGGTAATGCCGGAGAAGGAATCGGTGAATTTGCCTTTAAAGATGCAGATACTGCAGACATGACCCCATTCCAAAAGTACATGCGGGAAAACTATATTGATCCTGAAACAGGGGAGCCTCTTTTAGGACGTCCTTTAAACTGGGATCAAGACGTAGAATATGACCCAAACAGCTATGTCGACTTAGACTATGTTGAGGTGATGGATAGCCTTTATTTACCACCAGAAGTTTGGTATAACGGCGAGATGAAAATTGACGTTAGAAAATTAAAGTATAAATATTCATGGTTTGATGCAGAAGCTGCTGCCCAAGCCAGAAAAAGGGATCCTGGCACGCGCGATAGATTGCCATTTATACACAAAGAAGAATTAGAGATTTATCCAGACACAACAGTGTGGATTAAAGACTTTAATTATTCTTACAACGAACCTATGCATAACGATTACTTCTGGCATCCTGCTTATTTGGATTATCCAGTTGTTGGTATCTCATGGAAACAAGCTGTAGCATTTTGTAACTGGAGAACTCACTTTAAAAATTCTTACCAAAAAGAAAAAGGGAAACCACTAGTGAATAACTTTAGATTGCCTACAGAAGCTGAATGGGAATATGCAGCAAGAGGAGGAATTCCTGCAGGGACTTACCCATGGGGATCACCATATCTTTTAAACGACCGCGGTTGTTTCTTGGCTAACTTTAAACCTTTAAGGGGTGACTACTCTGCAGATCAAGCGATGTACGCAGTTGAGGCAAAATCTTATTTACCCAATGATTTCAACCTGTACAATATGGCAGGTAATGTATCTGAGTGGACTGAATCTTCTTATGATCCAGGTGCTTACGAATATGTTTCTTCTTTAAACCCTAATATGTCTTTAAACAACGAAAGACGTAAAGTGGTTCGTGGAGGATCATGGAAAGATGTTGCGTATTACTTACGAGTAAGTTCTCGTGATTATGAATATCAAGACACTGCAAGAAGTTACATTGGCTTTAGAACTGTTCAAGATTATTTAGGTTCTGAAAAAGTCAAAATTAAATAGAAAATTTTATCTTTAGGCAATACTAATATATTTCAAAAAAATGGACGCAAAACAACTAAAAGGACGGTTAAGAAGAAAAATTATTATGCACATGCTATTCCAAATTGGGGGAGCTGTAGTAATTGTAGGAGCATTATTTAAAATTCTCCACCTTGAGATTGGACCGATCACAGGGGGAGTAGTACTCGGACTTGGATTAGGAACAGAGGCAATCATTTTCCTTGTAGGAGGATTAATGTTAGACGATGTTCGCGAAGAACAAGACGAATATGTAAGTAAACATTCTGGTGGAACAAGTAAATCAGATGGAGCTAAAGAAGAAAGTTTATCAGGAAAAATAGATGATATTTTAAAAGAAGCAAAATTAGACGTTAGTCTAGTTGGTAACTTAACAAAAAGTATACAAAATCTAGAAGCTTCGGCTAGAGCACTTTCCCCAGTGGCTGAAGCTGCATCCTCTTCTCAAAGCTATGCAGATCAATTAAATAAGGCTGCAGTTCAATTAGCATCATTAAATGAATTATACCAAGCTCAAGTTCAAAGTGCGGGGTCTCATGGTTCATACAATGATCAAGTTGCACAAAACGCTGAGCGTTTAAAAGCACAAATGGAAGCTTTATCTGATAATTTAGCTACACTTAATCAAGTATATGGTGGAATGCTTTCTGCTATGAACAAAAACTAAGTAAGCCATGGCAGGAGCAAAAGAATCCCCACGTAATAAACTTATTGCGTTGATGTACTTGGTATTTATTACCATGTTAGCATTAAATGTTAGTAAAGAAGTTTTGGATGGTTTTGGACAAATGTTTAAGAAAATTCAAAGCGCTAACGAGCGTGTCAATCAAGGAAATGTCATCTATTATGACAAAATTGAAGTAAACGCTCAAGAAAAAGAAGGTAAATGGGTTGGTCATGATAGAACCGCCAAAGAGATTCGTAAAGAATCTGATGCCTTCTATGCACGCATACAAGAAATTAAAGATCAAATCACTGAAAAACAAAGAGAAGCTGATCCAGATTTAATGGAATATTCTCAAATGGATAAAGGCGAAGCCCTTGATCTTGTTTTCTTTGATGCAAACGGTGTAGGTCCAGATGGGCAGGCATTTGTTGATATCATTAACGCTTATAAAATGCGTGTTATTCAGGTATTTGCCTCACAATACCCTCAGTATACTGAGTTGGTTGATGAACGTTTCTTCACTGGAGATTTCGAGGGAAATGTTCAAAATAGCGATGGACAACCACAACCATGGTTATCTTATAATTTTGAAGGGTTTCCACTAATTTCTTCTTTGGCTAAATTAACGATGATGCAAAACGATATCCGCTTAACAGAAAGCGATGTGTTAAATGCATTATTAGGAAAAGAGCTTGAAGCAAGTAGTAAAGTAAATACAGACAACTACATCACTTTATTAAAAGCAGATAAAATGGCTTATTATCAAGGCGAGACTTTTGACGGTAGCGTTATACTTGGTAGAAAAAGTGGTGCACAAAATCCTAATTCAGTAGATGTGACTATTGATGGTCGTAAACTGGATGAAAGTCAATATGAAAAAATCCCTGGAGGGATTAAGTTAAATATTAGTGCTGGTAGTCCTGGAGATCATGTTATTAAGGGAGATTTAATCTTCCGCGATGCAGGGGTTGAATCACGTATCCCAGTATCTCAATCATTCGCTGTAATTTCTAAACCTAATGCTGCAGTGATTTCTGCAGATAAGATGAATGTTGTTTATCGCGGGGTTGAAAATCCAATGACTATCTCTATCCCTGGAATCTCTGACAATAAAATCCGAGCCTCTGCTCCGGGTCTTAAAAGAGTTAGAGGAAGTAAGTTTATCATAAATCCTGGAAAAGGAAGAGAGGTAAGAATTACTGCAAGTGGAACTTTACCAGATGGTCAAAATATTTCTACAAAAACTAAATTTAGAATCAAAGACCTTCCAAGGCCTAATGCTACCTTCTTCGATCAATCGGGAAGTGTAAGAATGCCTAAATCCTCTATTGCTAAAGCTAGTGTTGGAGCAAGAATGGAAGACTTTGACTTTGATTTAACACTTAGAGTATTAAAGTTTAAAATTCGTGTACCTGGTTCACCAACCATCACATGTAACGGAAGTTCTTTATGCCCTAAAGCGGTTAAAGCAATTAGTAGGGCTAGATCTGGACAGGAAATTAGCATCGTCGATTTAGAAGTGCAAAACCCTGCAAATCCAAAATATAAGTTTAAACGTGTAGCACCAGTGCTTATCGAAATTCTATAGATCATGAAAAAGTCATTGTTTGTTGCGTTTTTGTTTACCCTTACCTTTTCTGTCACTAATGTGATGGGGCAAGCTAATTTGCTTAATGCAAGAGTGCCTCAAGAAGTTGGTAAATTAAACGAACAGCAAGTTTTTGCAAACGATGAAGAACCCCTAGCGTATGGATTCATTGATGACAGAGATGTACTTTGGTCTAAAACCGTTTGGGAAAAAATTGATCTAGACGAGCGTATAAACTTTCCTTATTATTACCCTTCTGAACCTCAAAATCTAGGCGAGGATAGAAGATCATTATATGATGTTTTAGTGCAAGGTATTGAAGATGGAAGAATTAAAGAGGTATATGGAGATCGCGATGGTTATTTTAGAGATAAATTCACTTACGAGCAAGTACTTGAAGAGATTACCTTTAGTGGATATAACTTAGGGTATGAGGGAGCTAAAAATGAAGGTATATTAACAGATCAACAAGTCGAAGAAAAGTATGGCTTTAGCGAGAGAATCAAATCTAGAGATGTAGTAGAATATCGCATTAAAGGAACTTGGTACTTTGACAAAAGACAAGGTGAGATGAAATTCCGCTTACTAGGGATTGCTCCTTGTGCACCAGATAAAGAAATCTATAACCCACAACTTGAAAAAGGTGAAATTGATAAAACAGAATTGTATCCTTTGTTCTGGGTTTGGTTTCCAGATGCACGTGAAGTCTTAAACGAGGCTTATGTCTTTAACACACGTAATTCATCACAGCCTATTTCTTTTGATCATATGCTTAATTCACGTCGATTTAATTCTGTGATCTACAAAGAAGAAAATGTTTATCAAGATCGTCAAGTTGATTCTTATATCTATGAAGATGCATTGCAGCAACTCTTAGAATCAGAACGCATTAAGTCAGTTATCCGCGATTTTGAACAGGATATGTGGAACAACTAATTTTATTAGATTAATATTTTATAAAACGCTGCCCTAGGGCAGCGTTTTGTATTTTAGCTCCTCAATGAAACAAGTAGATACCCTAATTGTCGGTTTTGGTCTAGCTGGTTTAGCCTATGCAGAAACTTTGAAACTACAGGGACATTCTTTTCATGTGATCGATCAAGCGCAACCAGGATCATCTGTCATTGCAGCAGGAATTTATAATCCTACTGTTTTAAAACGGTTTAATATGACCTGGCAAGGGGAAGCACTTCACACAGCTGCCTTGCCCTTTTATAGTGCGATAGAAGAACGATTGTCAAAACAATTCATCTTTCCTTACCCCATCATAAAATTGTTTACTCAGACAGCAGAACACAATCAATGGATGGTAGCTTCTGACCGTTCTGGTCTCTCTAGTTATTTAGATCCTAAGATTTATAACAATTCCATTTTGGGTGTTAAAGCACCCTTAGGCTACGCCAAAGTAAAACACTGTGGACGTGTAGATACCACTGCCTTAATTCAAGCCTATAAAAATTGTATTAACGCACACTTAACGACTTCTTCATTTGAGTATTCAAAATTGAATATCACTCCTTCATATTTGACTTATGGTGAGATTAAGGCAAAGCATCTTGTTTTTTGTGAGGGTTATGCCATGATCAATAATCCTTATTTTAAAGATGTTCCACTGGTGGGATCCAAAGGGCAAATTCTAATCATTGATGCGCCAGAGCTAAAGCTCGAGACCATCTTAAAAGGACCTATTTTTATTGCTCCCTTAGGGGGAGATAAATACTGGGCCGGCGCCTCTTTTGAGCAACAAGATAAATCCCTCAATATAACAGCAGAAGGTGCCCAATGGATAAAAGATAAAATTGAACGAATGATCGACGTCCCTTACACCATTGAAAAGCAAATTACCCATATTCGTCCTACTGTAAAGGATCGCCGTCCTTTACTAGGAACCCACAAGAAATATAAGAATTTACATTTGTTCAATGGAATGGGATCCCGAGGAGTTTTAACAGCTCCAACGGCGGCTAGTTGGTTATTTAAGCATATTAATGGCCAAGAAGCTTTGCCCAAAGAAGTGAACATAAATCGCTTTGAAAAAAAGGACTGAAAATAATTCTATGTCCGTCTGTTTTCTCACTTTTGTAACAAATTTAAGGTATGCTTAGTGTTCAAAATATGACGGTCTCTTTTGGCGGTGAAACTTTATTTAGTGATGTTTCTTTCCGCTTAGCAGCCGGCGATAGGGTAGGTCTTGTAGGAAAAAATGGTGCAGGAAAATCAACTCTTTTACACTTGATTGCAAAAGATCAAGAACCAACCGCTGGTTCGATCTCAAAAGAAAAAGAGGTGCAACTGGGCTTTCTGCGTCAGGATATTGATTTTGAAAAAGGAAGAACTGTCCTTGAAGAGGCTTATCAAGCTTTTGAAGAAATCAAGCAATTAGAAGCGCAAATGGAAGAAATTAACCAAGCGCTTGTCACAAGAACAGACTATGAATCGTCTGCCTATAACAATCTTATCATTGTTTTAAATGATGCCACAGAACGCTATGAACTCATAGGCGGGTACAATTATCAAGGCACGACAGAACGAGTTCTACAAGGACTAGGCTTTCAAACAGCCGACTTTAACAAGAAGACAGATACTTTTTCTGGAGGTTGGAGAATGCGTATCGAGCTAGCAAAATTATTATTGCAGGACAATGATATTTTACTGCTGGATGAGCCTACGAATCACCTCGATATTGAATCGATTATCTGGTTAGAAGATTTTTTAATAAAATATCGCGGCGCGGTTGTACTTGTTTCTCACGATAAAATGTTTTTAGATAACACTTCTAATAGAACCATAGAAATTGTTGCCGGGAGGATATATGATTACAGAAAGTCCTATTCTGCTTATCAATTGCTACGGGAAGAGATTATGACTCAGCAAAGAGCTGCTCAAAAAAATCAAGCCAAAGAAATAGAACAAACAGAAAAATTAATAGAGCGTTTTAGGGCAAAAGCATCTAAAGCCTCTATGGCACAATCTTTAATTAAAAAATTAGATAAAATAGAGCGTATCGAGGTTGATGCCGAAGATAACGCTGCAATGAAACTTAAGTTTCCTGTAGCACAACAACCAGGAAAGGTAGTTTTGCAGGTCGAGAAAGTTTCTAAAAATTATGGCGAGAAAAAAGTATTACAAGAAGTAGACGTCGAAATCGAAAGAGGGACAAAAACCGCTTTTGTAGGACAAAATGGACAAGGTAAATCCACTTTAGCTAAAATCATTGTCAATGAAATCGACTTTCAAGGAAGTTGTGAACTAGGACATAATGTAATGTTGGGATATTTTGCTCAAAATCAAGCAGAATATCTCGATGGGTCCTTAAGTCTATTGCAAACCATGGAAGATGCTGCTACAGACGAGAACCGTTCTAGAGTTCGAGATATGTTAGGGGCATTTATGTTTAGGGGGGATGATGTGGAAAAGAAAGTTAAAGTGCTCTCTGGTGGAGAAAGAAATCGATTAGCCCTTTGCAAACTTTTACTCTCTCCATTTAACGTCTTAGTAATGGATGAGCCTACAAATCACTTAGATATTCGGTCTAAAAATGTTTTAAAAGAGGCTTTAAAAAAGTTCCAAGGGACCTTAATATTAATATCTCACGACCGGGATTTTCTTCAAGGTCTAAGTGACCGTGTGCTAGAGTTCAAAGACCACAAATTAACAGAATATTTGGGAGACATTCAATTCTATTTAGAGCAGAAAAAATTAGACTCCTTAGTAGAGTTGGAACGTGTTGTAAAGGTTAAAAAGAAAAAAGAGGAGACGAACATAAATGATTATCAGCTTCAAAAGAAGATTAAATCCTTACAGAATAAGCAATCTAAAATCGAACGTACTATTGCTGATTTAGAAAAAGAAATCAAATCCATCGATGTTGAATTAGAAATCAATTATGATGCGACCATAGCGCTGCCTAATTTCTTTGAAGGATATAACCAAAAAAAGGAAAAATTAGCAAAAGCTATGGAGCAATGGGAAGAAGTTGTAGAAGAATTAATGCAATTTGAACACTAATGTTTGAACATCATTTTCAATGTCCATATTGCTGGGAAACCATTTCAATGTTCTTAGAATCCCTAGAATCTGAACAACATTATGTGGAAGATTGCGAGGTGTGTTGTCGTCCCATACAATTGACTTATTTGTATGATCGAGAATTAATCCATTTCTCGGCCATGAATTTAGAAGAATAAAAAAGGGCACAATATTGTGCCCTTTTTTATAGTCGTAGAAAGTGGATTAGTTTTGCTTAGCGCGAGTCCACTCAAAATTCATTATATTGTTTGTCTCAGTAACCGTTTCTTCTATAACAACACCTTTGGATTGATTATTACTTGTCACCGATTCCCCCATATTAGTTGTTTTTACGTTTGAAATCATACCTTTCGCTTTCTCATCAATTGAATAAATTGCGGTAGAGGCTAAACCCATTCCGTCAATAAGTCCATTTTTCAAAGTAAAAGCACCTGCTTCTTCGGATTGTCCACCACTTATTTCAATAGCATTATCCGATGCGTCCACTAATTCGATTAAAAAATTTGAAATATTTCCAGCATATCCCTCATCGATGTCTATGGCATCATCATCACTGGCGTGAACGATTAGATTGTCCACATTTACAGTTCCGCCAAACAATTCTATTCCGTCGTCTTGATTAGCAAATATTTCAACTTGGTTAATGATTGTTTTAGCACCAACTCCGCATAAGGTTAAACCATTTGATTCGCTACCAGTTCCTATAAAAACACCTCCATGACGAATAGAGACATATTCTAAAACCCCAGAATTATCTTCTGGGTTAGTTCCACCATAGTAACTGTTTTTGCTATTGGGTTCAAGGCCTACATAAAAGGTTTCATCATCACCATTAGAAAGTGAGACAGGTGCATTCCCTAAGATAATTACTCCACCCCATAAACCTACATCATTACTTCTAAGCGATGATTTTGCGTCATTAGAAGTGTCTATATCGTCATTTACAGAAGTGAAAATAATGGGTTTTTCTGCGGTTCCTCTAGCCATTAATTTTGCTCCTCGAGCGACAACAAGCATAGAGACATTAGGTGCTTCTTGCGGATTTGCCTTAATAACTGTCCCAGGATCAATGGTAAGTGTTGTTCCCGCTTCAACAGTGACCTGCTTATCTAGAATATAATGCTTATCTGCAGTCCAGTGACTATCTTCTTTAATGTTTCCACTAATGGTTATTGATTTGTTCTCTTCTGGTTTATCTTGACAACCTATAATTAGGAGCGAAAAAAGACCGACAGAGCATAATTTTAAATAGTAGTAGTGTTTCATTTTTGTTAGGTTTTCAAGATATAGTATCTAAATATAAAAATTTTTCAGCCATCTACTCCAGAATCTGCTTTAAAATCAAAGTTTTAGTATTTTGTACTAGTGATTCAACAACATTCTTTAATTTGATTATCTAACGGTTAAGCACGTTCTATGAGAAAGAAATATTTTTATTTGTCTATTTTTTTGCTTCTATGTGGAAGTATAAAAGCGCAATATAAGGTTGACGCTATTGCAGAGAAAGCAATCCAACAAACAATGAAAGCCCAAGAAGATTTTTGGAATAAAGGGGATATCGACAGCTTTATGAAAGGATATTGGAATAATCCTGCCTTAGTTTTTGTTGGGAAAAGCGGCCCTACCTTTGGTTATCATAATACCTTGAAAAATTACAAAAAAGGCTATCCAGATAAAGATAGCATGGGGCAGTTGCATTTTGATATTTTACATACCCAACAGTGGGACGAAAACACCATTCAGTTAATTGGGAAATATACCCTTAAAAGAGAAAAAGATCAACCTACAGGCTATTTTACACTTCTTTTTAGAAAGATCAATTCAGTCTGGAAAATTGTAAGTGATCATTCTTCTTCCTCTTAGTTGTTATAAAAATAATCAGCCACTGATCGAAAAAGATTCTTTTGCCTATCGTTTAAAAACAGTGAAAGGTTATTTTGATAATATTTGGGTACGATTAGAGCGTGCAGCGGTTGATCCAGATGAACTTAATGAAGAACTTTCAGTGGCATTTGCCTCTATTTTCTACAATCTAGATAAAAGCGATATTCTTTCAGAATACCTAGATCGAGTAAATAAAGTGGTTGAGGTGACGCAAAAAATTCAACTCTAGAATTGCCATTGTAAGTTTACATAAATTTCTCGTTCTGGAGCGGCTTCATAATAACGCCCCCCAAACGCGTTAATGCGAATATTGTCACTATATAAGCTGTTAAACAGATTGTTGCAACCTAAAAAAACGGCTGTTCTATCATTGATTTTATTCAAAGGAATACTAAGGTTTATATCATCCCTGTAAAATGAATCAACACGAGTTGCGTTGTTGTTGTCAGCATATAAGTCACTTCTATAGGTCTTTGAATAATTTATCAAAGGACCATTTTTCCATTGATAAGTAAGGCGTAAAACGCCAAAGTTTTTAGGGATTCCAGGGAGTTTATTTCCAGCGTAATTCTCTCCGTTTTGCTCAAAATTTTTATAGGTAAAACTTGCGGAATTAAAGGTGAGATTAGCGCTCAATCTATGACTAAATTGGTGTTGTAGTAAGAGTTCAATACCTTCTCTTTTGGTGCTTCCAGCATTTTGATAAAAAGTCCTTCCCGGAGAATCGGCGAGTTCATAAGCCACTAAGTCATTTGTTGTATTAATATTAAAATAGACTAGACTACCTTTTGTTTTTTTTGCTGTAAAGTGAACACCCCATTCAAGATTCTCGGCCACTTGAATATCAATCAAAGGATTGAATCCACCGTTGCCATTTGGGTTGGCGCTTAATTCACTTAAAGTAGGGGTTTCATAGCTTTTAGAAAGATTTCCAAAACCAGATAAACCTGGAAAAAAAGTATAGGATATTCCCACTTGGGGGCTCCATGCATTTAAGGTTCTAGCTGCTGTATCGTTCCCATCATTAAGAAAGTAATCGTCTACCTTTAGTTCATTTGCATCCCATCGAAGCCCCCCATTAAATACTATGGGTCCATAGGTTAAATGTTGTATTAAGGCTACGCCAAAGCTATTAAAGCTTTCTTTTTGATCTAAGGTTAATTCCCCTTTTAAGCCCTCACTATTGACAAAACGTTTCCTAAGATCTCCCTGAGTAGCAATATCATAGCTCAATTGTGTTTTAAAGCCTAACTTTTGCTCTTTGTTAGAAAAACTAAAACTACCGCCTTGACCAGTATTTCTTCTGTTTAAATCAACCCATCCACCATTAGCAAAGGGGAGTTTTCCTTCAAAGTTGCGTTTGGCGATAAAGCCATACAGCGCGCCTTCGACCTTTCCTTTTTGATAAGAAATGGTTGCTCCGCTTTTATAATGCGCTATTTTTTCTCCAGTTTTGTATTGTAGGTTGCGATCTCGTGCACTGCGTCTGTTGTTGTTGAATTCTTCAATTGTTTGCCCTCCAGCATCCTGTGCATAGGGACTCTTTGTCGCATTAAATTGAAGCATTGCATGGAGAGTAGGAGAGAAGTGATGCCTAACTTTCGTATTAAACATATTGTTTTCAAATTGGCTATTATCACGATAGCCTTTTGCTTTAGCATGATTAAGGTGGAAAATAGCCGTTGTTTTATCTTTTTTTAAACCAGCAGTGTATTGTGCTTGTTGTGCGCCATAACTCCCTATTCTAAGTCCAATTTGATGAAAATCTTCCTCTACCCCCTCGAGGGTGTTAATTGCGAGCACTCCACCAGCTGCATTGCCATAGCGCACGGCACTAGGACCTCTTAGTATTTCAATAGAGGATAAAATCCCTAAAGGGAGATTGTCTAATTGCCCCTGCCCGTCTGGAGTGGTTTCTGGAATCCCGTCAACAATTAATTTGATGCCCCTAATGCCAAAGGCTGCTCGTGACCCAAAACCACGTATAGAGATGCGTAAATCTTGCGCATAGTTAGATCGATTAAAACTTATTAAACCGGGTAAATCTTCTATGTATTCTTGTAGTGAACTTTGTGATCCCTGCCATAAGGCTGAAATTTCTTTCTTGTAAATAGCCGCTGGAAATTGTTCGATTGGTGTTGTTAGTTGAATGGATTTTAACTCAACTTCTTCTAATTGAATCACCGCTAAGCTATCGATTTGTGCCCAGCTATATTGACCACAAAACAGGAGTAATAATAGGATTCTTTTCATACCTTGTAAAGATAGGGAATAAAAAAAGCCCTCGAACAGAGCTCGAGGACTTCTAACCATAAACCAATTCATTTGTGTAGAATTGATGATGCAAATCTAAAAATTAAATTCAAACACCAAAATTAAATTTTAAATTAATATTAGATAGTTTTTAAGAAAAGTTAAACAAAAAACTTAAACAGATGTAAAAGACTGATAATAAGTATTTTGAATTCTAATCAGAATCACCTATTATTCACTATATTAATTTGTTAGAATTTAGATCCTATTGTCGATTCCATAGAATCAGTGAATAAATTGTTAAATCACGAAACGAATTCAGTAAAAAACTTAGTAATATATGGGTGTCTGGAGAATATGAGACTAAATTATCTGTTCAAAAATTACTGTTTCCAGAAGGGATAGTCATAGACCCCGAAGACAGAACATATCGAACCTCA
>Ga0233438_10000399_pt1 | contig 57641 bp, 50 predicted proteins | sample SI_123_September_FD_182720 | JGI IMG/M metagenome (GOLD analysis project Ga0233438, IMG submission 182720) | Seawater microbial communities from Saanich Inlet, British Columbia, Canada - SI_123_September2016_10_MG | ecosystem: Environmental > Aquatic > Marine > Inlet | place: Canada: British...
AAAAAGAGAATTTATATAATGAAAAAACTAATATAAGATTAAATCCAGTTACAACTTCTCAAAGGGTATTTGATAATATATATGAAAAATTATTAGATAAATCATCTAAAAATAGTAATAAACTATCTTTAAATAAAGTTAATGGATATAAGAGTATTGAAATAAAACCTTTTAATAATCTATTTATATCTACTAAAGAAAAATATACTAATAATATTGAAAAATCTAATTTATCATCTAAATTAATAACAAATCTAAATAATAATCAATTAAATGATTTATCTAGTAGTATAAAAGAGAATATTTTTAATAATATTGGTTCTATTAAAGCTTTTAATTTAGAAGATGAAAAAATAAATAATAATTTAAAAAATGAACTATTATCAAAAATTGACTCTTTAAAACCTATTTTATATAATAGTGATGATAGATATAATTTAACTACTAATATTAATTTAAAAGAGTATTTTAATTTATCACAAGATATTAGAGTTCATGGTTTACAAGTTAGTTGTACTACTACAACTAATAATTATAATAAAATATGTGCTAAAGCTATTATTAATAATGACTTTTTTAAACCAGCTATTTTAACTTTAACTATTTTTGATAGTACTGTAATTAAAGATTTATATATTACATTTGGTATTGTATCTAGTGTTACTGGTGATATGATAGGGGTATTTAAGAAAAAAATAGAAATATCTAATGATTATTTCGTATCATCTTATATATCTAAAGAGTATATTAAAGATTATAAAAATCTATTTTTTAATGATAATGCTATTTTATATCAAGATGAAAACTCTACTTTAGGGGCTTGTGTTATTAATGATAGTGATGGAGTGTTTTATGGGTCTTTTAATTTAAAACAATTAAGAATTGATTTAAATAATAATATATCAAATAGTTCTAATGATATCTATATTCCTTGTACTTTTTACTCTTCTAATGGTGATTCTAAGTTTAGCTCTTCTACTGGTGTTTTTATTGATATAACACAATTTGAACCTATAATTTCTAATGAAAAAGCTTTTATTCAAAACTTAAAAAATAACAAGAAGTATATTATTACTTACTTACCTAGCACTTTACAACCTATAAACGAATCTATAAACGAAGATGGTCTATCTGAACTAAAAATAACAAATATGAGTATAAGTCTACTCCCAGGTATATCTAAAATAGTAGGTACAAATAATACACTTATTCAAAAATATATTAATTTAGATAGATTTGATACAAATATTGAGTATATCAATTGTCCTTTAGAAGTAGAGAATCAAATAAAACAAATATATACGAATAGATATATACCTTGTATTTATTGGGAGATAGAAAATGAAGATAAAGAATTAAGTTATAAACTACTAACAAATGAAGAACTAGAAAATCTAATAATAGAAATTAATCCTTTATTTAATATTGAATTAATCAATAAATGTCATTTTGAATATAGTTTATCTAATAATAATCTATTATCATTTTTGGGCTATCCTGAACATGGAAATATTAATATATCAAATAACAATCATACTATATATGAATATTTAAACTCTGATATAATTAAATCTTTAGAAAATTATAGCCGTCTAGAAAACTGTACACAAACATATCAGATTATAATAACTTTAATAAATACAGATAAAAACATGCAAAATGTAGCATCACAACAAACATATGTAAATATACTATTTGAAAATAATACAGAAAAACAAAATGAAATATCTATATATGAAAATCATATAAAGTTATTATCACTAACAAATAGACAATACACTAAATATGAACAAAGTATTAATACTAATGAAACCTGGAATAAATTATATAAAAAAGAAAATAGTATATTCTCAAGCTACTCTATACCATCACTTCATATACCTAAAATATATAATACAATAGAAGAAAATAAATATGATATAGAATTAAATAACTTCAGTTCTTGGAAAGATTATATTACAATAAATAACTTTGTAAAAAGTGATTTGAATTTAGATTCTTTATTAAGAAGTGATAAAAACTTAGAAAAAAAGATTACAATATTTAGTGAAATAGATGATATAAGGGAGAAATATATAAATTATAGTTTTAATAATATTTATATAGATAAATTAAATAATAAAAATAATTATGATATGTTCAGTTCTATAAATGTTCCTGATAATTCAAGTTCATCTAATATAGCTAGGAACATTGTAATGACTTATCTACAAGACTATACTAGACAATCAAACTTAGAAACTCAACTAATAAAAGAAAATAAAAATGAGATTATAAGATATATAATTTCAAAATACAGTAATAAACTTGATTTATCTATTGATTCTTTATATGAAGACATACAAACAATTGACAATAATAATTTCATAAAAAACAGTATAAACAACTACTCTTTAAAGTATGGATTTGGTCCAATGAAAGATAATGACTTACTATTTCAACCACTACATAAGAACACATATAATATATCTCATAATAAATTCAAAGCTAAAAAAGATCTATTAGATTCTTCATTAACATATACATTTGATAATAATAAAACTCTCAATATAGATACTATACCTTACTCAGTAAGACCTAATGAATATGACATTGAGATTGATAAACATCAAAAAAATAAAATTTTAATAGGAGAGTCTCAAATAGAAAATCAGAATATAATTAGAAATATATTACTAAAACATGAACATTTACTAAATATAGACTATATCAAAGTATCCTTCATAGAAAATAGTGCTAAACAAAAACAAACTTTAACAATTAGCCCCCCAATAGAATTTAATATTCACAAAAGAAAGTCAAGAGAGAATTTAATAAACAATTTTTATGGCCTAAAGTGTAATGATACTAAAGGATGTATATTAAAAGTTGAACAGGCTTTCTTTTGGTAATAATTACTTTACGAATATAGTTCCATTATCTACTCTTATTTTGCCAAGTAGTTCATACTCAAATATCTTTTCCCCAAATTTTTCTATTGCACTATCATATGATGGATTATTTTTACAAAAATCTAATACTTTATCTATTTGTTCAAAAGGTTTAAGATCATTTTTTTCTAACATTGGACTCAAAGACTCTACGAAACTATCTATATCATATATCACTTCTATTTTTTTACTATATACCAAATCTTGTGTACCTAAACTCTCATTTATTCTATGAGATAGTGTGTAGACTTTTTTATTCATTTTCAAAGCATAATTTATACTTGTTAAACTACCACTATTTCTTGAAGCTTCAGTAACAATTAAAATATCTCCTAAAGCTACAACAATCTCATTTCTTAATACAAAACTATAGTTTCTAGCTTTAATACCCTCTTCAAATTGACTTAGAATTAATCCTTTTGATTCAATTTTTTCTATAAGCTTTTTATTAGTAGCTGGATATTTTATATTCAATCCATTTGCTACTACTGCTATAGTATTATCTTCTCCTGCTGCATTATGGCAAATTGCATCTACACCTATAGCTGCTCCACTTACTATACAAATATTTTTACTAGATAGTTTTTTAGCTAACTCATAAGTAAAATTTCTTGTATAAAGACTAGGTCTTCTTGACCCTACTATTGAAACTTTTTTTCTACTTAAAAGAGTTTTATTGCCTATATAAAAAAGTTCTTGGGGATATTTTTTCATATTTTCTAGCTCTTTTATATAAAAATCTACTTTTTGTATCATTATTTTTCTATTTTTTCTTTAAATGATCTAAATATACTATATCTATATCTTTAAACAGTTTTTTAGATTCATTTCTTAAGACTTTTAAAGTCATCTTCTTAGGATGTCCTATACCAATAGCATATCCTCTTATCTTTGATAGTTTAATGACTTTTTTTAACTGCTTTAAAATATAGTCATACTCTTGTATATTATCTAAAAAAACATCTCTAGAGAAAAAATTAATATCATATTTTAAAGCATACTTTTTAGCTACACTAGAAGAGGTTGTTAGACTATCTAAGAAACTAAAATCATATTTTTTTAAAGCCTTTAGTAAATTATTCATAGCTTTATTATTAGATGTAAATTTACTTCCTGTATGATTATTAATATATTTAGCACTTGGGTACCATTTTCTAATTTGTTTTATTCTATTATCTATAAAAGAATAACTATCATTCACATATAGTGTACTTTCCTCTTCAAATCTATAATTCAATGCCTCAAGTGGTAAATGAACCATATAATTAGGAATTTGTTCTGACATATATATAGATGATTTATTATTATAAGTAGGTGGAAGAATAGATATTGTTATATTTTCTTCTATTTCTTTAATACTATTTATCTCACTTTGAGTAACCACATCATCTATTATAAGGACTAGTTTGGGTCTATAAGATTTAGGCTGTGATGAAAAGACTATAAGGTCTTTAGTTTTATTAATAGGGAATATTCTTTTACTTACATTATTGAGTGATTTTAATTTAGTAATATTCTTTGTACTATAACTTTGATTATTATTTATAATATTTGAATTTGATAGCTCTTTATTTACAAATGATATATTGTTTGATTTTCTTAATACCTCTTTATTTAAATCTGTTGTAAATAAATCAAAGTATATGTATAGTAAACCAAAACTCAATATAAAAATATTTAAAAATAATATTTTAATTAATCTGGTAATATTTAAATTAGAATTAGAATCTTTATTTTTATTCATAAATTACTGATCTATTATAAATAAAGACTTAATATTAAAATATTAAGTCTAAATTAAATTAGTTTTTATCTTGATCTATTATCTTAGAAGAGCTTATCCAAGGCATCATTTTTCTTAAACTAACACCTGTTCTTTCAATAAGTGAAGCTTTTGCATTATTTCTTTCAGAGTTCATTCTAGGATAACCACTATCTCCTTCAACTATAAAGTCTTTAGCAAATCTACCATCTTGTATCTCTTTTAAAATCTCTTTCATAGCAGCTTTAGATTTATCATTAATGACTCTTTTACCTGAAACATAATCTCCATATTCAGCTGTGTTAGAAATAGAGTATCTCATATCAGAAATACCACCTTCATACATCAAGTCAACAATTAACTTCAACTCATGTAAACACTCAAAATAAGCCATTTCAGGAGCATATCCCGCTTCAGTTAAGGTTTCAAATCCAGCTTGCACTAAAGATACTGCACCACCACAAAGTACAGCTTGTTCTCCAAATAAATCTGTTTCTGTCTCATCTTTAAATGTTGTCTCAATAATAGCGGTTCTTCCTCCACCAATAGCGCTTGCATAGGATAAGGCTAAATCTTTTGTAGTCTTAGATGAATCTTGATATATAGCTATTAGATCTGGTATACCTGCACCTTTTACAAACTCTGATCTTACAGTATGTCCAGGTGCTTTTGGAGCTACCATCATAACACTTATATCTTCTCTTGGAATTATTCTTCCATAATGTATATTAAATCCATGTCCAAATGCTATTGTAGTACCTTGTTTCAAGTTTGGTTCTATCTCATTTTTATATATAGTTGCTTGATTCTCATCTGGTAAAAGTATCATGATAACATCTGCATCTTTTGAAGCATCTGCTACACTTTTTACATCAAAGTCTTTTGCAAGTGCTTTATTCCAAGAAGAACCATTTTCTCTTAACCCTACAACAACCTGTACTCCTGAATCCCTTAAGTTCTGCGCATGTGCATGACCTTGACTACCAAATCCAATTATAGCTACTTTCTTAGATTTAATTAATTCTATATCACAATCTTTATCATAATAAACATTTAATGCCATTTATTCATTCCTTATATTTAATTATTAGGTATTCTAACTAAAAAAAATGCAAAAAGTAATTAATCTATGGAAGGGAATATTACTAAATATTCACTTTCCAACAAAATACAAAGTCTAAATAACTTGATCTTCTTTAACTTCTTTATCTATAGTAGAACCCATCTGTTCTAAAATTTTATTTTCTATTTCTATAGCTATTTGTGGATTATCTATTAAAAACTGTTTAGAATTCTCTTTCCCTTGTCCTATTTTAGAATCATTATAACTAAACCATGCTCCTGCTTTATCTACAATATCCATTTTTACACCATAATCTATAATCTCTCCCATTTTAGATATACCAGATCCAAACATAATGTCAAACTCAGCTTGTTTAAAAGGAGGTGCAACCTTATTTTTAACTACTTTTACTTTTACTCTATTCCCTATACTCTCTTCAGCTTGTTTTAAAGTAGCTATTCTTCGAATATCTAATCTAACAGATGAATAAAACTTCAAAGCATTACCACCTGTTGTTGTTTCAGGACTACCATATCCAGTCATACCAATCTTCATTCTTATTTGATTGATAAATATAACTGTAGTATTCATCTTATTTAAAAGACCAGTTATTTTTCTCATAGCCTTACTCATAAGTCTAGCTTGCATTCCTACTTGTAAGTCATCCATATCACCATCAATTTCTACTTTAGGAGTTAAAGCTGCAACTGAATCAATTACTATTAAATCAACCGCTCCACTTCTTATGACTGTTTCTAGTATCTCTAAGGCTTGTTCTCCATAATCAGGTTGTGATACTAATAAATTATCTATATCAACCCCTAGATTCTTAGCATATACAACATCTAATGCATGCTCTGCATCTATGAATGCACAAACACCACCTTTTTTTTGACATTGTGCTATTGCATGAAGTGTCAAAGTAGTTTTTCCAGAACTCTCAGGTCCATATACCTCTATAACTCTTCCTTTAGGAAGACCGCCTATACCAAGAGCTACATCAAGACCTAATGAGCCTGTAGATATAGCTTCAATTGGTTCAAATGCTTTATCTCCTAATCTTACAAGCGTACCTTTACCGAAACTTTTATCTATTTGCTTAATAGCAAGATCTAATGATTTTTGTTGATTTTCATTCATTTACTATCCTAATATTTAAAATATTTTTTTATTGTTGATATAATATCAAAATTTCCATAAACTATATACTTAGTATTACAAATTGCAATATAAATATAAATGATATAAATTAAATCTATGATACTATACTTTATGAAGAATATAAATAAAACATGGAAAGATAATTTACAAGAGATATTAAAATGTGACTTGAAATCTCTATATCCATTAGCAAGAAGTCTAAATAGAAAGTTATACTTTTATGTAGGTCCTACAAATAGTGGTAAAACATATCAGGCAATCAATGAATTAAAAAACTCAACATGTGGTATATATCTAGCTCCATTAAGGCTTTTAGCATTAGAAGTTTATGAAGATCTAAAAAATAATAATATTCAAGCATCTCTCATTACAGGAGAGGAACAAATATTTAATGAAGAAGCTGCTCATATATGTTCAACTATTGAAATGATAGACTTTGATCTAGATACAGATATTTGTGTCATAGATGAAGTACAAATGCTAGATGACCCTCAAAGAGGTTGGGCTTGGATAAACTCTATTATAGGTGTACCTTCTAAAAAAGTTATAATGACAGGAAGTGTAAATACATTAGATGCATTAAAAAAAATAGCCTTATATTTACAAGAAGATTTACAAATAGTAAAATTTAAAAGAAAAACTCCTCTAAAACTTTTAGAAAATCATATTCCATTAAGAAATATAAAAAAAGGTACAGCTTTAATAGCTTTTAGTAGAAATGATGTATTAAAATATAAAAGTAAATTAGAAAAGTATCATAAAATATCTGTGATATATGGTAATTTAAGTCCTGAAGTAAGAAAAGAAGAAGCAAGAAAATTCAGAAAACAAGAGAGTGACATATTAATAGCTACAGATGCTATTTCTATGGGACTTAATCTACCTATTGAAACTATTTTATTTACAACTCATATAAAATTTGATGGTATAAATAAAAGAGAATTAAGCTCAAATGAAATAATACAAATAGCAGGTCGTGCAGGTAGGTTTGGATACCATAAAAAAGGTCTTATTGGAGCTATTAGTAATAAAACATTTACACATATAAAAAAGATGTTTGATCAAAGTATAAAAACTATAAAAGCTCCTTTTAAAGTAAAAGCTAGTTCAAAACAAATAGAAGAACTATCTACATATCTACAAACAAAAAACTTAACAAAAATTTTAAATTTTTTTGCTAATAATATGGTCTTTAATGGTCCTTTTATACCTGTTAGTCTAGCATCAATGCTAAGTGCTGCTAGACTAATTGAAGATAAATCAAATTTAAAACTTGAAGATAAATATATGTTAAGTCAAGCACCAATTAGTATAAAGTCTATACTTATAAAAAAGGCTTTTTTACTATATGTAAATTCTATATTAAACAATAGAATTGTTTCATATAAAACATCTATAAAAAGTATTCAAAATAAAAAACTAACCTCAAAAGACCTACTTCAAATAGAAGATGAAATAAAAAAAATATCTCTATATCTATGGTTATCATATAAACTACCTGAGATTTTCATAGATAAAATTAAAGCTGAAAAGAAACGAAATTTTTTAAACAAATTAATACAAAAATCATTAAAAGAAAATATACCAATAGAAACCTCAAAAAAACATAGATTTAAAGATAATAAAATTAAATATTAAATTAGATATAATTTATTTTATAGAATAAAATTAAATAGGATTAAATATAAATTATATGAATAAATTATCAATCATAATATTAGCTGCAGGAGAAGGCAGCAGAATGAAATCAAACCTACCAAAAGTATTACATAAAATTTCTGGTAGAGAGATGATATATTATTCTATTAATGAGGCATTAAAAATAAGTGAAGATATAACTGTTGTATTATATCATCAATCAAAAATGATAGAAAAAGTTATAAATAAATACTTTTCTAATATAAAATTCATAATACAAGACCATATTAACTATCCAGGAACTGGTGGAGCATTAAGAAATATAAAACCTAAAAATGAACATACTCTTGTATTAAATGGTGATATGCCCTTAATAAAATCATCTGAATTAGAAAAAATTAAATTAACAAATAATGAGACTATTAAAATCTCTATTTTTAATCTAAAAAACCCTAGTGGATATGGTAGAGTTATTTTAAAAAACAATCAAGTAAAAGAGATCGTTGAAGAAAAAGACACTACAGAAAAACAAAAAGATATAAAAAATGTAAATGCTGGAATATACTTATTTCATACAACTTTTTTAATTAAAAATATAATTAAACTAAATAATAATAATAAACAAAAAGAGTACTATATAACAGATCTAGTATCGCTAGCTATATCAAATAACCACAAAGTATCTTATATATTAGTAAATGAAAATAATTTTAAAGGTGTAAATTCAAAATTAGACTTAACACAATGTGAAGAAATACATCAAAATAGAATCAAAAAAGAATTTTTATTAAATGGTGTTATAATGAAACTTCCAAATACGATATATATAGACCAAAGTGTTATAATAAAAGGTGAGTCTATAATAGAAAGTGGTGTTAGCTTACTTGGCAATTCAAAGATTATTAATTCAAATATCAAAACAAATTCAATAGTAGAAGAGTCTATAATAGAGGACTCTTCAATAGGTCCAATAGCAAGAATAAGACCATATAGTATTATAAAAAATAGTAAAATAGGAAATTATGTAGAGATTAAATCCTCTAAATTAACTAAAGTTAAAGCTGGTCATTTAAGTTATCTTGGGAATAGTACAATAAAAGAAAATACTAATATAGGTGCAGGGACTATTACTTGTAATTATGATGGTATAAATAAACACTCAACACAAATTGGTAAAAATGTATTCATAGGAAGCAATACACAACTAATAGCTCCACTAATAATAGAAGATGATACAATAATAGCTGCAGGTAGCACCATAACAAAAAATATCAAAAAAGGTCAACTAGCAATATCAAGACCTATTTTAAAAACTATTGAAGGGTTTTATTATAAATTCTTTCAAAAAAAATAAAATGTTAGAAAATAAAAATATTATCATAGGTGTCACTGGATCTATTGCTATATATAAAACATTAGAACTTATAAGACTGTTTATAAAACAAAAAGCAAATGTTAAAGTTATAATGACAAAATCTTCACAAAAATTTATCTCTAAACTAACCTTTGAGACCATATCACAACAAATGGTTTTAGATGATACAAGTGAATCATGGAGTAATAATAGTATAAATAACCATATTAATATATCCAAATGGGCTGATATTTTTATAATAGCTCCAGCTAGTGCTAATACTATTAATAAAATAGCAAATGGAATTAGTGATAATATTTTAACGCAAACTATTCTTGCCTCTAAAAATAAAAAACTATTAGTTCCAGCAGCTAATACAAATATGATTAAAAATAAAATTACAAAAAAAAATCTATTAAAATTAAAGAATTTAAAATATACTATTATCAAAACTCAAATAAAACAATTAGCTTGTAAAGATATCGGATATGGTGCTATGGCTGAACCTATTGAAATATTTTATCAAGCTAAAAAAATCTTACTACAAGAAAACTATTGGAAAAATAGAGAAACTATAATCACAGGTGGAGGAACAATAGAACAAATAGATCAAATAAGATACATAAGTAACTTTAGTTCAGGTAAAATGGCCTCAAGCTTAGCATTAGCTCTTTATTTAAAAGGAGCAAAAGTAACTTTAATATCAACAAAAGGGTATGAAAATTTACCTTTAGACATTAAAGTTATTCCTGTTAAAAATTCAATAGATATACTAAAGACCTTATCAATTAAACTAAAGTCTTTAAATAATATTAAGAAACCCTATTTATTTATGGCAGCAGCTATTAGTGATTATATACCATTAAAAATATTAAAAGGGAAACTAAAAAAAGATATATTGGGAACAAAATGGTCTTTAAAATTGAAAAAAAATATAGATATATTAAAGACCATTAATAAAGAACAAGTTTACTCAGTAGGATTTAAGGCTGAAACAAATAAAAAAGAGGCATTGAAGAATGCTAAAAAAATGTTAGAAGATAAAAACCTCAATCATGTATGTTTAAATATTATAAATAATAAAAATAGATTTGGAAGTGATGAAAACTATATAAAACTATTATCTAATGAACCACAAATAAATAAAATAAAAGGGCATAAGATTGATATATCTTTTAAACTATTAAAACTATTAAAACTATGCAATAAAATCAAAAAGTGAAGAAAATGCCTACTGTTTATGATAAAACCCAACCAAAACATATCGCTATTATAATGGATGGAAATGGCAGATGGGCAAAACAAAGAAATTTACAAAGAAATAAAGGACACGAAGAGGGTGCAAATACATTAAGAGATATAACTATTCATTGTCATAATATAGGAATAAAATATCTAACTTTATATGCTTTTAGTACTGAAAACTGGTCTAGGTCTAAATTAGAAGTAGAGTTTTTAATGAAAATGCTTGAAAAATATTTAAGAAAAGAGCTCCTCATATATATAAAAAATAATATTAGATTTAAAACTATTGGTGATATCTCAAAACTTTCTAATCAATTACAAAAAACAATAGAACAAACACAAGATAAAACCAAAAATTGCACAGGATTAGTGCAAGTACTAGCTTTAAATTATGGAAGTCGTGATGAAATAGTAAGAACCGTAAAGAAACTCAATAATTTAAATTTAGAAATAAATGAAAGTAATATTAACAAGTATTTAGACACTAATTTTATGAGTGATATAGATGTTTTAATAAGAACAAGTGGTGAAATTAGATTATCTAATTATCTATTATGGCAAAATGCTTATTCTGAAATGTTTTTTATAGATACATTATGGCCTGATTTTTCCTGTTCTATATTAGATAATATAATAGAAAAATACAAAAAGAGAGAACGAAGATTTGGTGGGGAGGGTAAATGATAGAATATATTTTTATAAGTATACTTGGACTATCATTTGGCTCTTTTTTAAATGTATTAATATATAGATTGCCACTAAATAAATCTATAATTAAACCCCCATCATATTGCCCTAAATGTAAAAGCTATATCAAGACCTATCATAATATACCAATAATATCTTATATACTATTAAAAAGAAAATGCCATATATGTAAAACAAAAATATCATTAGTATATCCATTAGTAGAAATAATTACTATGTTAATAACCCTACTAACTTTTATGAAAGTTGGTATCTCTATTGAATTTATTAATTTGCTAATTATATTCTATTTATTAATTGTATTATCATTTATTGATCTCAAATTCAAAGCTGTTCCAGACTATCTACTAGTCATAGTATTTTTTAGTACATTATTTATAACTAAGAACACATTTTTAATTTCATTAAAAAATGGTTTATTGTTTGCTGGAGGATTTATAATACTTGATTTTCTATTGACCTTTTATATACAAAATATTAAATATAAATTAACTAAAAACCAAGACTTAAAGGATCAAAAAGCATTAGGAGAAGGTGATATTCCAATAGTATTTATTATTGGATTTATGTTAGGAATTCAAGATGGCCTTAATGCCATATTTTTAAGTGCTGTATTAGCTATATTACCATCTCTATATAATATGATTTTCAAAAAAGATATAGAAACAGCATTTATTCCTTACCTTAGTTTAGGTTTTTTTATAATTTTTATATCTCAAAATACAAAATATATATATTAAAATATCAAAAAGTTTTACATTGAAATTAAATTCCTATTTATTTAAACAAATATCTCTAGCCTTTATTCCTATATTCTTAGGTTTACTTTTTATTACATCAATAATATATCTAGTAAAGATATCTGCATTAACATCAATTATAGATATAACAATATATGAATTATTTATATTATATTTATATCATCTTCCTATAGTATTATTTTATACGCTACCTATATCTTTTTTCATATCTATTGGTATTGCTATATCTAAGCTATCTTCTGAATATGAACTAATTATAATATCAAGCTTAGGTCTAAATCCCCTAAAAATAATAAAAACATTACTTCCAATAACAATTATTTTTACTATTTGTATATTGATTATATCTTTAGGTTTAATTCCAAAAACAAAATACCTCAAGGAATCTATGTTAAATACTAAAAAAAAAGAGGCTAGTTTTAATATAAAAGATTCACAATTTGGACAAAAATTTGGTACATGGATGGTTTATATTAAAGAAAAAAAACTAAATAGATATAACAATATAAAACTATTTACAAAACACGATATAAAAAACAAACAAGACTTCATACTATCAAAAGAAGCTACTGTAGTTAATAATAAAGGATCTTTAAGTCTAACATTAAAAGATGGTAAATATTTTCAAATGAGCAAAAATAAATTAGATCAAGTAAACTTTAAAGAAATGCAAATGAATAATGACCTAACAATATCATCAGTAAAAAAATATGAATCTATAATATTGTATTGGTACACAAAAATTAAATATAAACAAGATATAGATGATTTTGTATTTTATATTCTCATATCTATTTTTCCTTTAATATCATTATTATTGATATTATCCTTTGGATATTTTAATCCTAGATATGAAAAAAACCATACAATTAGTTACTCTTTATTATCTATAACTATTTATTATTTAATAACAAACTATTTAGCAAAAAACATCTATTTGTATGCATTTTATGTCCCCATAATATGGTTTTATATAACATATATAGTATATAATAGAAAAATTAAATACTTTTATTAAAAACTCATGAATCTAAAAATCACTATTAGTTATGATGGTACGAATTATCAAGGTTCTCAAAAACAACCTAATAAAAAAACTATAGAAAACATATTATTAGATGTATTTAAATCTATTAATATAGACTCTAATATAATATTTAGTGGTCGTACAGATAAAGGAGTTCATGCTACAGGACAAGTATTTAATATAAAAGTACCATCTTTTTGGGCAAATTTATTTAAATTAAAAACTACTATAAATAATAAATTACCAAATGATATTAAAATAATAAATGTTAAAAATGTAGATGATAATTTTCATGCAAGATTCAATGCAAAACAAAGAATTTATAGATATATACTTATAAAACAAACCACGCCTTTTAATGCAAAATATACATTAAATATTAACTATGTAGACAAAAATATACTAAAAAAAGCAATTAAAAAGTTTGAAGGTACACATAATTTTGAATACTTTCATAAAAAAGGTAGTGATAAAATAAACCTAATAAAAACTATATCAAAAACAGATTTTTATGAATATAAAAATTACTATATATTTAAATTTAAAGCAAATAGTTATTTAAGAAGTCAAATAAGACTTATGGTTGGATTTTTACTACAAATATCCATGAATAAACACTCTATAGAAGATCTTAAATCACAATTAAATAGAAAAAAATTTATTAAAAACTATTGTGTTAGTCCAACTGGACTTTATCTTTCAAAAGTAATTTATTAAAAAGTAACAATAAATAAATAAAGATCAAATAAGATATACTTTTATAAATAAAATTATAATAATTTAGGAACCATATGCACATAACAAATAAAATATCCACAATATTTGGTAAATTTAGTAAATTAGAATTTCCTCAAATAATACAAACCATTATAAATACAATATATATAAAAATCTTTAATTTAGATATGACCGAATTTAAAGAAGCAAATGATTATAAATCATTAAATTTACTTTTTACAAGGGCTTTAAAAGTTCAAAGAAAAATTGATAAAGAAAAGAATACCTTTATATCTCCTTGTGATAGCTTAATATCACAAAGTGGTATAGTTGAAAATAATACAATTTTTCAAATCAAAGATATGCCATATAATATAGAAGAATTATTGACTTATCACTGTACAAATAATTTACCAAAACTATCAAGTGGTAATTATATGAATTTTTATTTATCTCCTAAAGATTATCATAGATATCACTCTCCCGTAGATTTTAAAATAAATAAACTCATTCATGTACCAGGTAAATTATACCCTGTAAACTTAAAATATTTAAATAAAGAAATAGATCTCTTTAATCAAAATGAGAGAGTAATACTTGAATGTATAAGTAATAAGAAAATATTTTATATGATTTTTATAGGTGCTTTAAATGTTGGACAAATGATATTTAACTTTGAACCTAAAGTTGAAACTAATACCAATAGTGAAGATATAAAAATATATACCTATGAAGATCTACATATAAATAAAGCTGATGAAATAGGATACTTTAAAATGGGCTCTACTATTGTTATGATTTGGGAAAAAGGTTTTGTTACTCTAGCAAAAAAAAGTAATGATATTATAAAATATGGAGAAAAAATAGCCCAGATAGAAAATACGATTAAAGCAAAAGGAAATAAAAATGAATAAATATATACTAGTAACTCTACTACTAATAAATACCTTATTAGCATCTAACATATTAGATAAAAAAGTTATATCATATGCTCAAAAGAAGTTTACTCAAAATAAAGATATAAAAATAAAAAACATTTCTATTAAAAACAAAAAAGTACTTTTTATAAAAGACTGGTATGCATATAAACTCAATATTAAAGCATATGTAAAAAACAAAGGTATAGTAAATGGTACTGATATACTGTTTTCTAATGGAGAACTTATAACATCTGAATTGATAAATATAAATAATAATAGTGATTTCAAAAATGTTTTTAATGAAAAAATATCAAAGAAATATTATAAAAAGTCTAAATTAATAGCTGGAAATGAAAATGCAACAAATAAGATTATAGTATTTTCAGATCCATTATGTCCTGCTTGTCAACAAACCATACCAAATATAATAGAAAAAGTAAATAAAAATAGTAATCTAGCTTTATACTATTACCATTTTCCACTATTAAGCATCCATCCAGCTGCCCTAACACTTAGTAAAGCCATGATAATAGCAAGAAATAATGGAATTAAAAATATAGAAGAAAAAATATATCTAACAAACTTTAGTGCATACTTTAATGCTAGAGAATCTAATGATCAAAAAATATTAGATGGATTTAATAAAATCTTTAAAACCAAAATAATAATTAAACAAATAAATAATCATAAACTAGATGAAGAGATAAAATATGATATGCAAATAGGTACTAAACTAGGCATTAATGGTACCCCAACTATTTATGTAAATGAAGAGAAAGACTCTTCTGGAGCTCTTCTTTATAATCTAATAGAGAAATAAGATCTATGAATAAAATAGAAGGCTATAATATATTATGAAATTTTTTTCAATAATATTGATTCTTTGCAGTTTTATATATGCTCAAAAACAAGAATTTATTGAACCTGACATAGCATTTCAAACAAAAGCCCAAAAAATAAATAATAAAATTCATATAAATCTCAAACTATATGAAAATATATATACATATCATAGTACTATAAAACTATTTATCAATAAACCAAAAGAAATAGATATAACAAATGAAATAAGTAAACCCAAAGGAAAAATATATGATAAAGAATTAGTCCTATTTGATAATATTTTATTAGAAGTAGAAATTCAAAAAATTATAAAATATACAAAACAATCTAATTTTGAATTACGATTAGATTTTCAAGGATGTTCTACAAAAGGTATTTGTTATGCTCCAATAAGTAGATATTTTCAATTTAATCTAACCCAAAAAGAACTCTCTTTATTAAACAAAAGCTCTATTTTGAATAATAAACAAAAAACAAATGATAAAAGTGAAACAGGGCTAATATCAAGTGCTTTAAAAAATAGTAGTTTTTTATACAGTATCCTTATATTCTTTGGATTTGGAATACTGTTATCATTAACTCCTTGTATATTACCTATGGTTCCTATATTATCTACTATAATTATAAATGCTAATAAAAAAACTACTCTATCAACATATAAAAACTTTATAATCTGTCTATCTTATATATTATCTATGAGTTTATCTTATGCTATCCTGGGAATACTAACAGCTCTATTTGGATCGAATTTACAGTCTTCATTGCAAAACCCTATTGTTTTATACACAATATCTTCAATATTTGTTTTTCTATCTTTTAGTATGTTTGGATATATCAAATTACAAATGCCTCAATTCATACAAACAAAAATAAATAATCTAACTATTGGAAAAGAAAAAAAAGGCATATTAGGAGTAATCATTATAGGGTTTTTATCATCTTTTATTATAGGGCCTTGTGTTTCTCCAGCTTTAGCTGGTGCATTAATATATATAAGTCAAACTGGAGATACACTATTAGGTGCATTTGCACTATTTAGTCTTAGCTTTGGAATGGGAATACCACTTTTACTAATAGGTCTTGGTGCTGGTAGGTTTATACCAAAGCAAGGTCCATGGATGAATAATATATCTAAAATAATTGGTATACTACTATTAATAATAGCTATTTGGTTAGTAGAACCTATAATAAAAAAGAATATAATGATATATATATATGCTTTACTATTCTTATTTTTAGCACTTTATACAGGTATATTTAGTTTCTTAAGACAAAATATATCCATATACATTAAAATTAAAAATATATCATCAATAATATTTTTTACTCTATTTATAATATATACTTTAGGTGCTTTATCTGGTACAAACAATAGCTTTAGTCCACTTGAAAAATTATATAACAATGATACACCTATAAAAGAATTAAATTTCAAAAAAATTAAAACTATAAAAGAGTTAGAAATATTTATAAAAAATAGCCAAAAACCAATTATGTTAGATTTTTATGCATCTTGGTGTATATCTTGTAAAGAACTTGAAAATATAACCTTCAAAGATATAAAAGTTTATAAAAAACTATCTACATTTAATCTTTTAAAAGTAGACATCACGAACAATACAAAAGAAGATAAAAAACTTTTAAACAAATTCAATCTATTTGGTCCACCAGCATTAATATTTTGGGATAAAAATGGTAATAATATTAAGCAAGCTACAATAATAGGATTTAAAAATGGTCAAGACTTTTTAAAACATATAAATAAATACTTTAAAAATTAAAAATATATTAAATAGTTTTAAAGGAATTGTATATTTTAAATAAACTTAAGAAAAAATTTATCTTTTATTTCATCTATTCTATAATAGCTGTAGTATTAATATACATTATATGCGTACACATTGCTATGATTGCTATTAGAGATTTTAGCTGGGCAATATATTGTCGTGAATCTACATTTATATATGAATATGAAGAAAGAAATACTAATAAATCTATACAGAAGTTTAATGAATGTATTAAAAAAAGAGGAAATAAATTATTAGATTTAATAAAATCACTAAATTAAGAGATATAATCTCTTAATCTAATACTTATAAAATATATTAATATTAATTAACTACTAAACACTTCCTTGTTCTATCATAGCATCAGCAACTTTTCTAAAACCTGCAATATTAGACCCTAAAACTAAGTTATCTTTACTATTAAACTCTAAAGCTGTTTCATGACTACTTGTATAAATACCTTTCATAATCTCTTTTAATTTATTATCAACTGTATTAAAATCCCATGATTGCATACTAGCATTTTGACTCATTTCTAATTGACTAGTAGCCACCCCACCTGCATTTGCAGCTTTTCCTGGACCATATAAAAAGTTTGGTGTATCAATAAATAGATCTATAGCATCTCTAGTAGATGGCATATTAGCTCCTTCACTAACACAAAAACAACCATTTTTTACTAAAGTCTTTGCTGCTTCTAAATTAAGTTCATTTTGTGTAGCACATGGAAATGCCATATCACAAGGTATTGTCCACACTACATTAACATTTGATGGATATTTACTAGTTGGTATATAAAGTGCATCTGGATGATCTTTTAAATAGTTTTCTAAAGATACTTTTTCTACCTCTTTTAATCTTTTTAATGTCTGTAAATTAATCCCACCTTTATGATGTATAGTACCTCTTGAATCTGTAGCTGTTAAAGGAATAGCACCTAGTTCATAAAGTTTTTCTATAGTATAAATAGATACATTTCCAGCGCCTGAAATTACACAGGTTTTACCCTCTAAAGACTTACCAGCACCCTCAAGCATATTTTTTGCAAAATATACTGTACCATATCCTGTTGCTTCAGTTCTAGCAAGAGAACCTCCCCAGTTTAAACCTTTCCCTGTTAAAACACCTTCATATCTACCTGTTAATCTTTTATACTGACCAAACATATATCCTATTTCTCTACCACCTACACCTATATCACCTGCTGGAACGTCAGTATTTGGACCTATATGTCTATATAACTCACTCATAAAAGCTTGACAAAATCTATTTATTTCACCATTACTCTTACCCTTAGGATCAAAATTAGATCCCCCTTTACCTCCACCAATAGCAAGTCCAGTTAATGCATTTTTGAATATCTGTTCAAATCCTAAAAATTTAATAATACCAGCATTAACACTTGGGTGGAATCTAAGACCACCTTTATATGGACCTAGTGCTGAGTTAAATTCTATTCTATAACCTTTATTGACTTGTATTTTACCATTATCATCCACCCAAGTGATTTTAAATAATATTTGTCTTTCAGGCTCAACTAACCTTTCTATAATATTATTTTCTTGATATCTTTTATCTTTATCTAAAAGAGGTCTTAACGATAATAAAACTTCTTCCGCAGCTTGATAAAACTCTGTTTGTGCGGGGCTAGTTTTCTTTAAGTGTTCTATAGTCTTGGCAGTATATGGCATAATATTTATTTCCTTTTAATAATTTTAAAAAATTATACAATAAATAAATTGAAAAAAATAGAATAAACGATTATAAATTATAAAAAGTCCTTTTTAAGTCATTTTAATAATATACAATGTCTATTCAAACAAAAAATTACAAGGACATTGGAATGAAAAAAATTGCTATAGCGAGTTTAGTTTTATTACTTAGTATTCCTCTTTTTAGTAAAGAGTTTATTACTATAGGTACAGGTGGTGTTACAGGAGTTTACTATCCTACAGGTGCTGCCATTTGTCGTCTATTAAATAATAGTGATAAAGATAAAAAAGCTTCACAAAAACATAATATAAGATGTTCTGTTGAATCAACAGGAGGTTCTGTTTATAATATAAACACTATTAGAGCTGGTGAATTAGATATGGGTATAGCACAATCAGATTGGCAATACCATGCATATAAAGGAACAAGTAAATTTGCTAAAAAAGGTCCTTTCAAAAAATTAAGAGCTGTTTTTTCAGTACATCCAGAGTCTCTTACTATTCTAGCAAGAAAAGATTCAGGTATCAAAAAACTTAATGATCTAAAGGGAAAAAGAGTAAACATAGGTAATCCAGGATCTGGAACTAGAGGTACAATGGAAGCTATAATGAAAGCTAAAGGTTGGACTAAAAAAACGTTTAAAGTTGCTTCTGAGTTAAAATCATCAGAACAATCTAAGGCTCTTTGTGACAACAAAGTAGATGCAATAGCATTCGTAGCAGGTCATCCAAGTGGATCTATTAAAGAAGCAGCAACGACATGTGAAACTCAACTTGTAAGAGTTTCTGGTAGAGCTATTAATAAATTAATAAGAAAAAATGATTACTACAGATCAGCAGTAATACCAGCTGGTATGTATAAAGGTAGCCCTAAAAAAACAAAAACATTTGGTCTTGCAGCTACATTCGTAACATCTAGTGATGCATCAGAGGAAGCTGTTTATAATGTCGTTAAAGCTGTATTTGAAAATTTTGAATCATTCAAGAAACTTCACCCAGCATTTGCAAATCTTAAAAAATCAGAAATGGTTAAAGATGGTTTATCAGCACCTTTACATAGAGGAGCTCTTAAGTACTATAAAGAAGCTGGTCTTATAAAATAATTATTAAACTCTTAAATTTTATTAAATATTACAGTTTAATATAAACCAAATAAACTAAAAGGGGAGCCTTCTCTCCTCTTTTTATATTTATACTTAATTTTTAAGCTTCTAAAGTGTTTTATATCACTGTTTTTATCTTCCATTATATATAAAAATACTATAATTGAATTTTAAAAATTAATTTTAAAAAGGACTACTATATGAAAAATAAATCTGAAATTTCTGCTGAGGAACTTGTAGCAGAAGTAGAAACTGGAGGAAGAGATCCTAGCAATAAATATATATCTCATTTTATACTATATCTAGCATTAAGCTGGTCACTATTTCAACTGTATGTCTCCTCACCTTTAGTATTAGAATTCACTCCATGGATGAATGCTGATGTAGTAAAAAGGATACACTTAATCTTTGCTTCATTTTTAGCATATTTAAGCTATTTACCATTTAAAAGCTCTCCTAAAAGATATATCCCATCTACAGACTGGATTATGGGTATGTTACTAATACTAAGTATTACTTATTTAATCTATAATCAAGTTTGGGACTCAGATGAGTTTGAAATGAGACTTGGTATCCCAAATACTTTAGATGTTATAACAAGTGTAATAGGAATAATATTACTTCTTGAAGCTACACGTAGAACACTTGGTCCTCCTCTTATGATAGTAGCAACTCTTGCTTTATCTTATGCCTACTTTGGTGCTGGTGATTATGGAGGTGCTTCTATAAATAAGCTTGTATCGCATATGTGGATTACTACTGAAGGTGCATTTGGTATTGCCATTGGGGTATCTGCTTCTATGGTATTTTTATTTGTACTTTTTGGTTCATTATTAGAACAAGCTGGTGCTGGTAACTACTTTATAAGAGTTGCTTTTTCTTTAATGGGTCACTTTAAAGGTGGTCCTGCAAAGGCTGCTGTTGTATCTTCTGCTATGACAGGTATGATATCTGGTTCTTCAATTGCAAATGTTGTTACAACAGGTACTTTTACAATCCCTCTTATGAAAAAAGTAGGGTTTACAAAAGAAAAAGCTGGAGCTATTGAAGTCGCATCATCTACAAATGGTCAACTAACACCACCTATTATGGGAGCTGCTGCATTTTTAATGGTTGAATATGTTGGTATTCCTTTTGTAGAAATAATCAAACATGCCTTTTTACCTGCCATAATATCATATATAGCACTTATATATATAGTACACTTAGAAGCTATGAAAGCAAATATGCAAGGTATACCTAGAACTCATAAGATGACAAAAATATCAAAAATGATAGGGCTAATTAGTGTTTTATTAATACTCAGTTTCCTAACTTGGGTACTTCCTCCTGCTATAGAACTTATTAAAATAGCTACTGGAGAATATACATTTTGGAGTATTTTATTAATAATCTTAATTTGTTATATAGTTTTATTATATTTCTCTTCAAAAGAACCAGATCTAACAAATGAAGATATAGTAGAACTACCAAAAGTTGGTAAAACTGTTAGAGCTGGTTTACACTATTTACTACCTGTTGTTGTTCTAGTATGGCTTTTAACTGTAGAGAGGTTATCTCCAGATTTATCTGCATTTTGGGCATCTATATTTATGATATTTATACTAATCACACAAAAACCTCTTAAAGATATTTTTAGAAAAGAAGACTATAATTTATTATTAAGAATCAAAGAGAGTATATATGACCTAAGAGATGGATTAATAAATGGTGCTAAAAATATGATAGGTATTGGTGTGGCAACTGCTGTTGCAGGTATCATTGTAGGTACAGTTACATTAACTGGTGTAGGACAATTAATAATTGGCCTAGTAGAAACTGTATCTGGTGGAAATATATTTTTGATACTACTTTTAACAGCTATTATTAGCTTAATACTTGGTATGGGACTTCCAACGACAGCCAACTATATCGTAGTATCAAGTTTGATGGCTCCTGTTATTGTAAGTCTTGGTGCAGCAAATGATATTGCAATACCTTTAATAGCAGCTCATATGTTTGTATTTTATTTTGGTATTTTAGCAGATGATACTCCTCCTGTAGGTCTAGCTGCTTTTGCAGCTGCAGCTATATCTAAAGGTGATCCTATAAGAACAGGTATTCAAGGATTTACATATGATATAAGGACAGCCTTATTGCCTTTTATGTTTATATTCAATACTCAACTTCTAATGATAGGTATTGATAATACATTTGAATTTGTAATAGTGGTTATAACATCTTTAATAGGTATGTTACTATTTGCTGCAGCTACACAAGGATATTGGCTAACTAAAAATAAATGGTGGGAGACTATACTATTGCTTGCACTTACATTTTTAATGTTTAGGCCGGGCTATATATGGAATAAAATAGAACCTCCATATAATAATTTAGCTGGAAATAAGATATTTGAAGTAGCTAATAATATGAAAAAAGGTGAAAGATTAGAGTTTATGGTAAGTGGAGAAACTCTTGAAGGGGTACAAAGAAACTTTACTTTTGGTTTACCATTAGGTGAAGGAAAAACAGGGAAAGAGAGAATTGACTCTACAGGTTTACAATTAGATAATCTATTTGGTCCAATGGAAGTATCAATGATATTACCAGGTAATAATAAACAAGTAGAAGCTATAAAAAAAGCAGGTGTTGATAGTGGTTGGATAATTGAATCTGTAAGAGTAGAAAGAGATAGACTTCCTAAGCAAATAGTATTAATACCTGTAATATTTTTCATACTATTTATGGCATGGCTACAACTTAGAAGAAAGAAAGGCACATCATCCATAAAATAAGAAAAAATTTAAAATAAAATAAAGGATATTAAAATGATAGAATGGATGGTAGGTATTATATTATTTGGTGTAGCTATTAGTATGTATATAATACTATATAAATATGAAAAAAAAATGGATCAAATGCAAGCATTAATAGATATGAATAAAAAAAGAATAGACATGAATAAAGAGAAAATAGAAGAGAATAATGAAAGAATAAATAAAAACCATGATAAAATCAAAGAATTAAAGAAAAACTCTAAATAAATACTTAAAAGTAAGATAGTTAAAATATAGTTTAACTAATAATAGTACTATCTTATTAGTAGATTTTTAAATTTAATTAGATACATTGTTTGATAAAGTATATCCTAATCCTATTACAATTTTAATACTTCCTTTAGGAAGTTTTTTTCTAAGTCTTTTTATCAAAGCTCTGATATTATCCATCTTTGTATGTTCACCTTCCCAAACATATGTCTCTAACTCTTCATAACTTATGATTCTATGTAAATTATTTATAAAAAGATCCAAAAAAAGCACCTCTTTTTTAGCTAATATTATTTTTTGGTCTTTATTATATAAAATATGATGATAAAATGAATATCTATAATTATCATCAAATTTGATATATCTATTTTCTATTTGACATAAATTTTTAACTTTTTGAATCAATTCATATATAAAAAAAGGCTTTTTTATATAATCATTACAACCTTTTTCATAACAAATTTTAATCTTATCTAATTCATGATTTGAACTTATGATTAATACAGGTACCTCTTTATAGTAGTTTTTAATATTTTCCAACACTGTAATACCATCTAATGACTTGACATTAATGTCAAGTATAAATAGATGATATCCATTACCAATAGAGTCTAAAGCCTTACTACCATCATCATAGCAATCTACTCTATAATTCTCTTTTTCTAGTCCTATTTTAATAATTTTAGATAAAGTTTTATTATCTTCAAGAACTAATATTTTCATCATAAACCCTTAGTTTAATTCTAAAACAAGAACCTTTAAGCATATATTTACACTCAATGTTACCATTTAACTTATCTTCTATTATTAACTTTGTCATATATAACCCTATACCATGTCCATTATCTTTTGTAGAGAAATATTGTAAAAATATTTTATCAGTATCTTCTTTATTTATTCCAAAACCATTATCTAATATATCTATTACTATGAATTCATCTTCATTTTTTAATTTTATGCAAATATTTCTATTATCTTCTTTATTTGATAAAAGTGCATCTTTAGAATTATTTAAAATATTTAACATAGCTTGCATAAATTCATTTTCATATCCATATGTATATGAATTAAGTTTCTTTGCAATTTCTATATTAATATTAATATAATTATATTTCATATTATGATTTACTATTCTAAGCATTGATTTTATAGTGCTCTCTAACTTAAAAAAAATTTTTGACTTAGAAGGGAGAATAAAATCTTGAAATTCATTAATAGTTTCTGTCATATATTTAGCTTGTATCATTATATTTTTAATATGATAACTATCTTCTTCTTTTTTATTTTTTGTTTCAGAGAAAAACATATCTTGAGCTAAAGAGGTTATTTCAACTAAAGGCTCTTTCCATTGATGAGAAATAGAAGAAAAGATCTCTCCAATATCTGCTAATTTTGATTTTTGAATCATATATTCTCTATTTTTAACCTGTTCTAATTCTAATTCATTCTGTTTAGTGATATCTGTAAAAATAGTTACTATTCCCTCTTTATAAGATGTTTGATTTATCAAAAATATCTTCAAGTTATTATGTTTATCTTTTAAAGTTATTTGAGAATTATTCAATGAATCATTTTGTAAAGACTCTAAAGCCTCTAAAATATTATCTATATAAATATTTTCTTTAGAAAAATAGGTCAAGTTTTTACCTAATATAGTCTCATATTTTAAATCTATTAATTCACAAAATTTACTATTCGCATCTAAGACTATACTATTTTTATCTTGCCAAAATATTGGTGAGTCCATAGCATTTAGTAAAGATTTATCAAGTTTTACAATTTTTTTAAAATAATTTATAATTCTATTTTGTCTATATAGTATATATCCTAACAGCAAAGAGACACTAAATAAAACTAATAAAAATATATCATTATATTTTTCATATTCGGTAGTAAATATTTCAGTATTTATATTACAAAATAATATTTGTGTAAAGAAACTATATATTAGAATATATTTCAATTCAATTTCCCCTTCTAACTTTTAACTTTATAGCTTAAAATATTTACTAATAAATAAATTATAACTAAAGGTTATTATATATATACTGTATTGACAATTAATCAAAAACATAATATAATTTCGTCCTCTATATAGAGTGTTTTATAGTCGGGGCGTAGCGCAGTCTGGTTAGCGCACCTGGTTTGGGACCAGGGGGCCGGAGGTTCGAATCCTCTCGCCCCGACCATTTATTTAAAAACGGTAGGTATAGCTCAGTTGGTTAGAGCATCGGTTTGTGGTACCGAGGGTCGTGGGTTCGAGCCCCATTATCTACCCCATTATATTTTTGCGTCCTTAGCTCAGCTGGATAGAGCAACGCCCTTCTAAGGCGTAGGTCAAAGGTTCGAATCCTTTAGGGCGTACCACTTTTTTGCGGATGTGGTGAAATTGGTATACACGCTAGACTTAGGATCTAGTGCAGCAATGCGTGGAGGTTCAAGTCCTCTCATCCGCACCATTTTATTAAGAAGTATAATCAATGTTCATAGTATCAATAACATATACCGTATCTATAGAAACTATAAATAAAAACCTCCAAAATATATTAAAACAAGACCCTTTTTATAAATATAATCTTGCAAAATATGAAATTGAAGAGTTTATTCCAACTAAAGCTAAAGAAAACTTAAAGTATTTAATAAAGCCCTAATTTAAAAAATAATCTATAAATATAAAAATATATCAAAATTATATAAATTAATTTATTCTAAAATATCCATTTATTACACCATAACCTGTAGTAATTTTACAGTAATTTACTGTTACAGTATAAGAAGATGCTTTTGCAGAAAAAAGTGCAGCTAGGTTTTGTTGTAGTTTTTCTTTAGTACCATTATAACTACAAGATAAAGTTTTATATTAATATCCAGAAAAAGTAAGCCCCTCAGATACATTTTTAGGCATAGGATTCATTTTAAAATAGATCGTATTATGATTTGATACTTGAATGGCTGTTATTTTACCAGTTTGTGTATAATTCTTTGCATAAATAAAACTATTTAGAATAATTAAACTTACTATCATATTTAATATTATTTTCATATTTTCCCTTTTTTAAAACAGACTATAAAAGATAAATAGTATATTATTTTCTATATTAATACTTGATTCACAAATAAAAAACCAGATCAAAAAATTTAATATATAATAATGATAACAACTCTTAATATTAAGACATATCTAAGTTATAAAAGAGTATATTTCTATAAATCAAAATTAAGAATTAATATCATTATCATTAATTAATATTAGATAAAAAGGAAAGAATATGAAAAAAGGTATAAGTTTTATTATAATAGCTATTATATTTACATTAATAGGATTTTATGGAAGTGATATATCAAAGTATAGTAGTCAAAATAAAAAGATATTAGAAACATATGCTAATATAGCACATGATAATTATAATGATGCTCTATTAGATGCTAAAGAATTAAAAAATAGTATAGAAAAGTTTAGTTCAAGTCCTAATAAACAGACATTTAATGAAGCCAAAGTAGCATGGTTAAAATCTAGAGAATCATATGGCCAAACAGAGATTTTTAGATTATCAAATGGTCCTATTGATAATGAAGAAGGATGGGTGGCAAAATATTATGGTGCTTTAGAGGGACAATTAAATGCTTGGCCCTTAGATGAAGCTATGATTGATTATACTATAGATGCAAATGGATATAAAACATCTAATAATATAATAAGTTCTAGAAATAGTTTCAAACCATCAGGAGAGGATAGCCAAAGTGTAAATGTAAAAGATATCACTGTTGAAGCTATAACTGCATTAAATGAAAATGGTGGAGATGCTAATGTAGCAAGTGGATATCATGCTATAGAGTTTTTATTATGGGGACAAGATCAAGATTATAATAATTTTATAGCTGATACAGTAACAAAAGGTGCTTTAGTAAGTGGTCAAAGACCTCTTAGAGATTTTACAACAAATAAAAATGCTAAAAGAAGATTGACATATTTAAAAGCTGTTAGTCAAAAAATAGTTGATGACTTAACTACAGTTAAAAAAGCTTGGTCTAAAAGGATAAGTGAAAATTGTGATAAAGATTCAACAGGATGTTATAGAGGAGCTTTATTAGGTAAATTAAAAGGAGCCGATAGTAATAAAAATATTAATTCAAAAGATGCTTTAAAAGATATTTTTGCTGGTATGGGAGTATATATCAAATCAGAATTAGCAAATGAAAGAATAGCTGTTGCAGCTTTAACTCCAAGTGAAGAAGATGAGCATAGTTGTTTTTCAGATAATACTCATAGAGATATAGTTACAAACTATCAAGGATTTAAAAATATACTTTTAGGTACTTATAATGGTAAAGATTATGGTTATTCTATGATTGATACTGTTCCTATAGATAAAAAAGAGTCTATTGAAGAATTGTTAAAAAATATAGAAATAGAAATTAATAAAATAGATCTAAGAGCAAAAACTATAGAACATTTTGATTATCAAATAAGACCTAATAATCCTAATGTAAAAACAATAATAGACTTAAAAAATCAATTAAGATCATTAGGAGATAAGATGGTTGATATATCTTTATTTAATGGTATAAAATTGAGTATTGAAGATGTAACTAATAGTGAAGAGACACAATTATAATAAAAATACAAATTTTGTATTATATATAATTTTTAGTATAGTAGTATATTCTACTATACTTTTTAGTACAAATCATACTAACTTTAAACAACAAAAATGGAAGAAGATATATACTACAAAAGATATCTCAAAAAACACTTTATCACATAAAATATATGGTTTAAATAATAAACAATTAGATATGTTTATACTAGGTAAAAGTTTTTTTACTATTCCTTGGGTACAAGCACCTAGTTCTACTACTGCTCGTGATGGATTGGGACCATTATTTAATTCAAATACATGTATAAGTTGTCATCCAAATAATAGTAAAGGTACTTTATTTAAAAATAATTATAAAATATCTAATAATTATGTATCAAAATTATCCATACCTTCTAATAATAGTATATATCATAAAAATATAATTCAATCTTTAGGGATAATTCCTGATCCTATATATGGGGAACAAATAAATACAAAATCAATATATGGTTTAAAACCTGAAGCTAAAAATATAATAAAATATGAGAATATAACTTTAACTTATAGTGATGGTACAAATATAACTTTAAGAAAACCTCTTAAAGGAATTAAAAATCAATTAACAAACTTAAACTATGGAAATATAAGTAAAAATATAATAATAGCAAATAGATTAGCACCTGCATTAATAGGATTGGGTCTTTTAGATCAATTAAAAGATGAAGATATATTAAAAAATGAAGATATAAATGATAGTAATAATGATGGTATATCTGGTAAAGCAAATATAATATATGATAAGATTCAAAAAAGATTTAGAGTTGGTAAATATACAGCTAAAGCATCTTCTTATTCTATATTCCATCAAACTGCAATAGCTGCTTTTAATGATATGGGTCTTACTAATATATTTTTTCAAAAAGAGAATTGTAATGAAAATATAAAATGTTTAAAAATAATAAATAATATCAAATCAAATCAAAAAAATGATTTTGATTTAACTACATTTAGATTAAAAGCTATAAGTTTTTATTTAAAAGGTTTAAAAATACCCGTATCAAAAATAACTGAAAAAAAAGGTGAAAAGCTTTTCAATAAAATAGGTTGTATTAAATGTCATATATCATCTTTTAAATTATCAAATGGATATATAATAAAACCTTTTTCTGATATGCTATTACATGATATGGGAGATGAATTAAGTGATGGAAGAGTTGAGTTTAAAGCTAATGAAAATGAATTTAGAACTACTCCTTTATGGGGAATTGGGAAACATAAGTTTATATTAAATAGATCTATAGAATTTTTACACGATGGTAGAGCTAGAAGTATTGAAGAGGCTATTTTATGGCATGGTGGAGAGGCTAAAAAAAGTAGAGATCATTTTATGAAATTATCAAAATACAATAGAGATGATTTAATAAAATATATAAATCAATTATAAAAGGTAAATCAATGAAAATAATCAAACTACTGTTAATCTTATCTATAATTACGAATATAGCTATAGCAAATATATTTAAAAATTATTTTATAGATAATAAAAATACCCAAGAACATATAAAGTTTCATAAAGATATATTAAATAATCTATATGAAAATATAATATTAAATGATATAAATAATACTATTTATAATTTAAAATTATTAAAAATATCTATAAATGATAAAAATATAAAATCTAGTAAAGAATACTTTACTAAATTAGTATCATTATGGAAAAGTATAGAAGCTTTTTATATTTTAGGTGATATTGATTCGAAATATATTGATATACCAAGATATATAGATATATTTAATCAAGGAAAAGAGGATATAAAAAAACAGTTAAATTTAATTTTAAAAAGTACAACACCTCTAAATATATCTTTATATAAAAATTCTCATAAAAGTATAAATGCTTTAGAATATATATTATATAAAAAAGATATCAATAAAATTAGAGTAAATAAAACACTAAATATAATAATAGAATCTATACAAAATCACATTAGTACTATATATAAAGCTTATAAAAATAAAAAAGAGTCTTTTTTATTTGATAATAAAGAAGCAAATTCAATTATTATAAATAAATTAATTGAAAGTTCTTATAAATTAAAATCTTGGAGAGTTGGTGATGTATTAGGATATGGTAAAAAATATAAAAATAATCCTAATATAAAAAGAAGTGAATATTATATTAGTAAAAATAGTATGAATTCTATTAAAGCTATACTATTATTACATAAAAGAGTAATTGATTCTAAAAATTTTAATGATTTTGGTGATTATTTAATAGATATAGACATTTTATCATATAAAAAAGAGTTATTATATACTATTAATCAATCATTAAATAGTCTTAAAGTAGTTAAAAATGATGATATAACAAAAACTAAAGAACTATATAAAAATATTAAAAAACTACATAAAATTTATTATATAAAATTAATAGATCAAATTAATATAAAAGCTAATATCTTAGATGCTGATGGAGATTAATATATTAGATAATTTATTTGAACTTTTTAGTTCAAATAAAAGATTATATTGGGTTTATATATTATCATCAATACTAATAGCTTATATGTATCTATTATTAAATAAAAGAGATAAAAATATAATTTTAAATAAAAAACTATGGTTAAATAAAAGTGCTATTTTAGATTATAAATATTTTATTATATCTTTTTTTATAAAAACTATTATTTTATTACCTATTATAATCAGTTCTAAAAATATAACTATAACTATATATGAGTTTTTATTAAATAATTTTGGTTTTATATCTATATCTATGTTTTCTTATATACAAATAACTATTTTATATACTATTAGTATATTTATAATAAATGATTTTACTAGATATATAACACATAGACTTTTTCATACTATTCCTTTTTTATGGGAATTTCATAAAGTACATCATAGTGCAAAAGTACTAACTCCTCTTACATTTTATAGAGTTCATCCAATAGAGAACATAATCTTTGCCTTTAGATACTCTGTTAGTATTGGTTTTGTTACAGGTTGTTTTATTTATATGTTTGGATCTAAAATAAGTATTATAGAAATTATTGGTTGTAGTATATTTTTATTTATATTTTCTATTATTGGTTCTAATTTAAGACATTCTCATATAAAAATATCATACCCTAAAGTATTAGAATATATTTTTATATCTCCGTTTCAACATCAACTACATCATAGTACAAAATATTATAATAAAAATTTTGGATCATATTTAGCTATATGGGATACTATTTTTAATACGATAAAAATATCAAAAAATATTAAAATATCAAAAGAGTCAATAAAATTTGGTATTTATAAAAAAGATTTTTTAAATATATATAATATATTATTTAAACCATTTTTTAAAATTAAAAGGAAATTAATATAAAATGTCTAATAAAATATTTTTATATATATTAATTTTTATAAATATAATTATATTAAATAGCTGTAATTATAAAGAAAAAAAGAATTTAAAATTAGAAAAAGAGATACAATTAGGTAAATTATTATTCTCAGATCCTATTATATCTAAAAACCAAACTCAATCATGTGCTACTTGTCATAATATAAATCATGCATTTATAGATAATAGAAATAACAACTTCAACAAAGCTTTTAGTTTAGGTGATGATGGTATTAGTTTTACTAATAGAAATACCCCTACATTATCATATGCTTTATTTAGTCCAAATTTTCATTTTAATAATAAATCTAATTCATATATAGGTGGATTTTTTTATGATGGAAGAGCAAGTGACTTGAAGTACCAAGCAAAAGAACCTATATTAAATAAAAAAGAGATGAATATACCATCTAAAGAATTTTTAATAAAAAGATTAGAAAAAAATCCTTTTTATAATAAAATGTTTAAAGATATATATGGTGAGAATATATTTAAAAATAGTAATAAAACTTATGAAATGTTAGCACAATCAATATCATCGTTTGAAAAAACTAAAATATTTAGACCATTTGATAGTAAATATGATAGATATTTAAAGGGTAAATATAATTTAACTCTATTAGAAGATCTAGGTAAAAGTATATTTTTTAGTAATAATAATAACAATTGTGCTTCATGTCATATGTTAAAAAAACCTGATTCTTTTAAAGAGACATTTACAAATTATAAATATCATAATATAGGTACACCAAAAAATGACAATACTCCAAATAAAAAAGATTTTATAGATAATGGATTATTAAATAATAGTTTAGTAAAAAATGAAATATATAATGGAAAAATGAAAGTACCTACACTTAGAAATATAGCGCTAACATCACCATATATGCATAACGGTGTCTTTAAAAAACTAGAAACTGTAATAAAGTTTTATGATAAATATGTTAATAAAAAAAGAATTATTAATCCTGAAACAAAAAAACCATGGAAAAATCCAGAAGTTTATATTAATAAAGAAGATATAAAAATATTAAAAAATGCAAAGCAATTAAATGATAGAAAAATAAAAGCCCTAATAGCTTTTATGAAACTACTAACAGATAAAAAATATGAATATCTATTAATAGATGATAATTAAATATTAAACATCTAAATGTGTTACATCTTTAGCATGTTCTACTATATAATTTCTTCTAGGTTCTACCTCATCTCCCATAAAAAGTGTAAATGTATCAGATGATATTTGAGCATCTTCAATAGTAACTTTTAATAATCTTCTAGCTTCAGGTGTCATAGTAGTCTCCCATAATTGTTCAGGATTCATCTCTCCTAAACCTTTATATCTTTGAATATATGCACCTTTTTTTGAAATACCTTCTATTTGCTCTAAAATATCAATTAAATCTTTTCCTTCAAATAGTGTTAAATCTCTTTGCTTTAATTTATTATATATATAAATAGATTCACTAAAATATGGTGATATAAATAATTCATTATTAATAATTAATTCTTCTAATCCATCTTTTGTCTGTACAAATAACTGTATTTTTTCATCTGTAATTGTTTTTGATAAAATATTATAATCTTTTTCTTCGATAAAAATTTTAACTTTTTCATAAAGACTATTCATATCTAATTTTATTAAATCATCATTTTCAATTAAATACTTTAAAACTTCTACTAAAGAATATCTTTTTTCTAAACTTTTCAGCATACTTCTATAAGATGAAACTATTTTAAACATATCAAATAGATCATTATATCCCATACCTTGAAACTCAAAATTTTCTAATCCATTAGATATTAAATAATTAGATAGTGATACATCATCTTTTAAATATGTCTCATTTTTACCTTTTTTATATCTATAAAGTGGTGGTTGTGCTATGTATAAATAACCTTTATCAATAATAGGTCTTAAAAATCTAAAGAAAAATGTCAAAAGTAATGTTTGAATATGTGATCCATCTACATCAGCATCTGTCATAATTATAATTTTATGATATCTTATTTTTTCTTCATTAAAATCTTCACCTATACCACATCCAAGTGCTGTGATCATATTTCTAATTTCATCTGATTTTAGTATTTTATCAAGTCTTGATTTTTCTACATTTAATATTTTACCTTTTAATGGTAATATTGCTTGATATACTCTATCTCTACCTTGTTTAGCAGAACCTCCAGCACTATCACCTTCTACTAAATATAACTCTTTTATAAATGGATCTTTACTTTGACAATCAGCTAATTTACCAGGTAATGTACCAAATGACATAGAATCTTTTTTTCTAGTTAAATCTCTAGCCCTTTTAGCAGCTTCTCTTCCCCTTGCTGCCATTAAAGATTTTTCCATAATTGATTTTGCTTGATTTGGATTTTCTTCAAAATATTTTGTTAATTTTTCATATGTTAATTTTTGACAAATAGGTTTTACATATGATGAACCTAATTTTCCTTTTGTTTGTCCTTCAAATTGTGGTTCAGGAACTTTTACAGATATAACAGATATCAATCCTTCTCTTACATCCTCACCTGTTATTTTTGTATCTTTTTCTCTAGCTGCAGCATTTTCATTTACATATTTTACTATTGCTCTTGTAAGTCCAGCTTTAAAACCTGTTTCATGAGTACCACCATCTATTGTTCTAATATTATTTACAAAAGATAATGTTTTTTCAATATAACTACTATTATAGATAACAGATATATCAACTTCTACATTATCTTCAATTGCATTAAATCCTATCGGTTCAGTAATTGCTGTATCTTTATTTAAATTCTCTACAAATTGATTTAAACCACCTTCAAAATGGTATATCTCTTTTTTATTAATTTTTTCATCTTTTAATTCTATTGTAATATTAGAATTTAAATATGATATCTCTTTAAATCTTTTTGATAATATATCAAATTTAAATTCACTTGTTTCAAAAATAGTATCATCTGGTATAAATTCTATAATAGTACCAGTTTTTTTTGTAGTTCCAATAACTTTTAAATCTTCACTAGGTATACCTAAATTAAATTCTTGATAATGTATTTTTTCATTTTGATTTATAGTCATTTTTAAATTTTTAGATAATGCATTTACAACAGATACACCAACACCATGTAATCCACCAGATACTTTATATGTATCTTTATCAAATTTACCACCTGCATGTAATACTGTAAGTGCAATTGTAGCTGCTGATTTTTTTTCTGTTGGATGTATTCCTGTTGGTATTCCTCTTGCATTATCACTTATAGATATATATCCATCTTTTTTTATAACAACTTTAATATTATCACAAAAACCTGCCATAGCTTCATCTATTGAATTATCTACAACTTCATAAACACAGTGATGTAAACCATTTATATTTGTATCACCTATATACATACCTGGTCTTTTTCTAACTGCTTCTAAACCTTTTAATACCTTTATATTACTAGCATTATATTCATTACTCATATTTAACCTTTATTTTTCTAAAATTATTGGCATTATTATTGTAAAAAAATTATCTTCTTCTAAATAAAATGGCATATTAGATTCATTAAACCCTATTTTTATATTTTTACTATTTGTTAAATTTAAAAAATCTAATATATATTTAGCATTTACAGCTATATAAAACTCTTTTTCAATATTTAAATTTATATCAACTTGTGTTTTAGATTCACTATTTTCATCTAAAGATTCAAATAATATACTATTTTTATTAAATGTTATTTTTATATTTGAAAATATTGATGTTATTAATTTAATTGATTCTATCATTAAATCTTTATTTAAATTTAAATTATTTTTTAAATTTGTTGGTATTATTCTTTTATAATCTGGAAAATTACCATTAATTAATTTTGTAGAAAACTTTATATTATCATTATATATAATTAAAGTTGTTTCATCATATACTATTTTAGAATCTTCTATAAATAATTTTTGAATTTCTATTATAGCTTTTTTTGGAATTATAATTTTTTTTATTTTGTTTGATCTATTATTTAAATTTGATATAGATAATCTTCTAGTATCTGTAGATACAAAACTTATTTTATTATCTTCTATATCTATTAATGCTCCATTTAATTCAAATTTTGGATTATTATTATCTATAGAGGGTGTTATCTTTTTTATAGAATTCATTAAATCTATAGAATTTATATTTAATGAATCCATATTTTCTATATTTTCTATATTAGGATATTCTTTATGATCATAAGATGGTAATTTAAAATTAGATTTATTTTGATTAATTATTATATTTTGGTCTTTTTTTTCTATATTTATTTCACTATTTTTTAATCTTTTTAATATACCTAATAAATTTGAACCATTAATAGTTCCTATACCATCTATTGAATCTTCTACATTAATATTTTTTATTTCAAGACTTATTTCATAATCTGTTGATCTTATTAATAATTTAGATTCTATTATTTTTAATAATATATGTGATGTTATTGTACTATTATCTTTTTTTTCCAAAAATGGTTGTACCATTGATATAATATTTTCTAAAATGTTTTTTTCAATTTTAAACTTCATTTAATACCTTTTCTTTTTTTATTTAAAATAGTAGTAGTAGTATATAATGTGAATACTTGAAAATATTTAATTAAACCCTATATTATAGTATAAATTTACATTGAATAACTTTATAAAACTATTCACATTATATCACTTATGATATATTTTATTAATTATTAATTATCTTATTTTTTAGATTTTCAATTATTATTTTAAAGTTTTCATCTTTTTTTATTAATTCATTTGTTTTTTTTATATTATGTGATATTGAACTATGATCTTTCATAGATAAAAATTTTGCAATGTCGGGCATAGAGTTCAAAGTTAATTCTCTAGAAAGATATATTACTATTCTTCTAGCATTTGAAATATTAGAGTTTCTTTTTTTAGATTTTATATCACTTGGTTTTATATTTAATTCTGTAGCAACTACATATATAATATCATGAAGCTTTATACTGTCTTTTTTCTCTTTTATTTGTTCTTTTAAAAGTGATTTTACTAATTCTAAATTTACTGTTAAATTTAATAAATTAGCACTAGCATTTATTTTTATTAATACACCTTCTATTTCACGAATAGAACTATCTAAGTTTGATGCTATATAGTCTATAACTTCTTTTTGAAGACTTATACCATTTAATTCAGATTTCTTTTCTATTATAGCTATTTTTGTCTCTAAACCAGGATTTTGTATGTCTGATATTAAACCCCATTCAAATCTAGATTTTAATCTATCAACTAATCCTCCAATTTGAGAAGGTTGTCTATCTGATGTTAAAATTATTTGTTTCTTTAAATTATGTAATTCATTAAATGTATGAAAAAACTCTTCTTGAGTCTGTTCTTTACCTGATAAAAATTGAATATCATCTATCAATAATAAATCACATTTCCTATATTTAGATCTAAAATGTTCCATGCTTTTGTTTTTAATTGAAAATGTAAAATCATTCATAAACTGTTCTATAGTTACATAAATAACATTCTTATTATTTTCAATAGCAAAATTTCCAGATGCTTGTAAAAGATGAGTTTTTCCAAGACCTGTACCACCATATATAAATAATGGATTATATAATATACCTTGTTTTTTTGATACAGCTGTTATAGCATTGTATGCCATTTGATTAGACGTACCTACTACAAAATTATCAAAAGAGTAAGAAGGGTTTAAAATTGTATTCTCTTTATATTTTAATTGTTCACTTACATTTATTAGATTTTTTTCAATAATAGTTTTTTTAACTTTTACTTTAATTTGTATTTTAGGTTTAGAACTATTTAAATAATTAAAGGCATTTTTAATATTAGATAGATATCTATTTTCAATCCATTTTAATATAAATTGATTTGGTACTTCAAAGATAGCTAAAGAATCACTTGATGAATTCTTTTTATAATTTAATTGTTTTACATATCTTTCATACTCTATTGAAGGGATATCTTTTTTAATAAAATATAAAATATCTTTATTTGTCATAAAATATATACTCTTTTTTGTATTAATATATTAATTATATCTAAATATATATATATTTAGATATATATTTTATGTGAAAAAGTATATATATAAATGATATAATAATCTAAATATATAAGAGTATATACTGTTTATATATGTGAATAAATATCTTTTATATATGTGAAAAAGATAACATTATTTAAGTAGGACATTAAAATATGAACAAAATAATTTTAGGTATAGATCCTGGTACTATTAATTGCGGGTACTGTTTATTAGAAAAAAGTCTTAATAATATAAAGATTATAGAAGCTGGATTAATAAAAATAAAAAGTAAAATTTTACAAGAACAGATTTTAGAAATGACAGATGGATTAGACTTAATTTTTAATAATAATAAAATAGATGAGGTTTCTTTAGAAGATATTTTTTATGCATATAATCCAAAATCTCTTATAAAACTAGCACAATTTAGAGGTGCTTTAATGTTAAGTATATTACAAAAATGTGGAAAATGTTATGAATATACAGCATTACAAGTTAAAAAATCATTAACAGGAAATGGAAAATCATCTAAAGAACAGGTTTCGTTTATGGTTAAAAAACTATTAGGAATAAAAAAAGATATTAAACCCTTTGATATAACAGATGCTATAGCAATAGCTATAACACACTCACAAAGATTAATAAAATAATTAAGATATTAACTTAAATATTATTTATAAAATGCCGCTTCTGTTAGATTTTTAGTATCTACTATATAAGGTACTAGCGCCATATGCCTAGCTCTTTTAATTGCTTTTTCTACCATTTCTTGATGATTTTTTGAATTACCAGTTAATCTTCTAGGCATTATTTTGCCTCTTTCACTCATAGATATTTTTAATAGATCAATATTTTTATAATCTATATATTTAATTTTCATTACTGTATATTTACAATATTTCTTACTATATTTTCTTCTTTCTGCCATTTTTATATCCTTAGTATAATTTTATTTTTTTAAAAAGGTATTTCATCTTCATCAATATTTATTACAGGAATCTTTTTATCTTGAATATTATTAGATTGTACTTGTGAGTTATTTTCTGTATAGCTATTACTGTTATAACTCTCATTTTTATTTTGTGAATCAGCTTTTGAGTCTAACATTTTCATAGTATCAACTCTTAAAGAGTGCTTGCTTCTATTAGTTCCATCTTGTGCTGACCACTGCTCAAGAACTAACCTTCCTTCTAATAAAACTTTAGAACCTTTATGTAAATATTGATTTGCAACCTCTGCAGTTCTTCCAAAAATATTAAAATCTAAAAAACAGACTTCTTCTTTTTGTTCACCAGATGAAGTTTTATATTTATAGCTTGTAGCTATAGCGCTTTTTGAAATAGCAGCACCACTTGGTAAATATCTTAGCTCTATATCTCTGGTTAAATTACCTATCATTACAATCTTATTATACATAATAATATCCTATTTTATTAACTTATTTAGATTTTTTTTTACTATCTTCACTTAATTTCGTCCAGTTAGTAATCTCTTCTTTATTTTCATATTTAATAAATATGAATCTTAAAATATTCTCATTTATCTTATAATTTCTTTCTAATTCTAATATTGAAGATGTAGGAGACTTGAAGTATATTAAATAATAGTAACCTCTTTTATTTTTTTGAATTTCATAAGCTAGCTGTTTAGATCCAATATTTTCTGTAGCAACTATTTCACCATCATTTTTTTCTATATTAGTTTTCACTAAATCTATTTGCTGAACCATTTCTTTTTCAGTAAGAGTTGGTTTTATAATAAACATTGTTTCATAATGTTTTAATTTTGACATATATTTTCCTTTTAGTATTAGCCAATATAATTTAATATACCAGCAAGGTTTAAATTATTGCTATACTATCTAAATAAAACTGAAAATTTAATAAGAGAAGATTGTAAATATAGTTTTTTATTATATATTTTACTATCCTTTATGTCTAATTCTAAATTATTAATATATTTAAACATATTTAAAAATTTACTTTGTTTAATTTTTATTGCAAGTTTAGTTTTTTTCTCCCAGATATTTTTTGGAGGAGTATATCCTAATATATTTTTTGCATTTGCAGTACCATTTATTCTTGTATAAGAGTTTATCAAAAATAGTTCATATATAAAATTATTAAGTTGTATTAATAAATAAGTTTCATTTATATTATCTTTAAATAAATCATTAATAAGAATCGAGATATTAACACCTTCTAAAATATTATATAATAAATCTTGTATAGATGAAGAATTGATTCCAAAACAGTTTTTATTGATAGTTTTTATATTAATATGCTCTTTTGTAATTGATATTTTTTTTAAATCATTAATTGTTAATTCTAAATTATTCTTATGCATAGAATATAAATATTCAAGAGCTTCTATATCAAAAGATATTTTAGATTCTCTACATACATTTTGTAATATATTCAATATTTCATATTTATTAGGTTCAAAAAATCTAACATTAATAGAGTTTAATTCTTTAGTAAAACTTGTTGACATATTTCTAAAATCGCTAATACCATAACACTCAAATATGATAGTTGAATCTTTTTTTTTATTAACTATATTAACTAGTTCTTTAATTTCTTTTTTTATAATAGGTTTATTTGTTTTTATTAAAAGTATATTATTAGATGAAAATAGATTAGATTGCTCTATTATTTCTTTAGCTTTTTTAAAAATATAATCATCAAAGTATATAGTTTGTATTTGCCTATGGTTATTTAGTTTTGATATTACTATATTAGAATATAGTTGTATTAAGAAATCACATGTTCCAAAAAACATATAAGCTTTAAACACTTTATCATTTTTTAAAATATTATCAAATTCGTTTTTATACATTTTTTATAGTATCAAATTATTAATTAAGTTTTAATACTAGCTACAATTTTCTTATTTAATATATTAATACTTTTTATTACGATTTTCACCTCTACAAATAGTTTCTCATTTTTATAATTATCTAAATATATATTTGCCCCTTCTATTTTATCAGATATTTTTACTATTCCTTTTGATGTTTCTACTATTTTAGCATTTAGAGTTTTTCCTATATTGTTTTTAGCCCAACGAACAAATTTTCTATCTTCAAAATCCCAAATCATACTATTTATTTTTCTTTCTTGTTTTGATATATATTCACATATATTATCAAGATCTTTAGGTAATTTATTACTTTTTAATATTCTGTGTAATATTAAATCAGAATATCTTCTAATAGGTGATGTAAAATGAGCATATTTATTAAATCCTAAACCAAAATGACCTAAATCTTTTATATAGTATTTAGCTTTTGTTTGAGCTTTAATAATTAATTGATCAATCTCTTCTTTAAATATACTATTTTTTGATCTATTTTGAATGTTTTTTATTGTATTTTTTATAGTAGATTGTATAGAGATTTTTATTCCTATAGTATTTACTTCTTCTACTAATTTAGATATTTCTTTATAAGAAGGTTCTTCATGTATTCTATAAATACCTAGTGTATTTAGCTTTTTACCCGCTTCCATATTTGCTAATAACATACACTCTTCTATTAACTGATGAGAGTTTGTTGATATTTCTAATTTTGTATTAATTAATTCATGATTTATATCTAATTTCTGTTTTATTAGTCTATTTTTAAATTCATATCCATTTTTTAATCTTTTAATTCTAAATTTTTTAGTTATATTATATAGTAGTTTTAAATTGTCAAATATATTTTTATCTATTTTTGAATATTGGTCCAATTTATCATTTAAAACTCTATCGATCCTTCCATAAGAGTATTTTGCTTTTGATTTAATAATAGCTTCATAAAGATTACTTTTTATAATACTTACACTTTTCACATCTAAATGTATTTCAAATACATATGCCAATCTATCTACATTAGGCTTAAGTGAACATAGTTCTTCACTTAAGCTTTTAGGCAACATAGGAAATACTTTATGAGGGAAATATGCAGATAAAGATCTTTTATATGCTAGATTATCTAAAGTACTACCTTCCTTAACAAAATGTGATACATCAGCAATAGCAACATATAAAATTGAATTAATATTATCAAAATATATTGCATCATCATGGTCTTTAGCACTTGATGGATCTATAGTACAAAAATTGAAATCTCTTAAATCTCTTCGTGATATATTTTTAATATTAGTTTGTTCTAGTTTATAATCTTCTTTTTCATATCGGAAATATTCATCATATAAACATAGAGATATTTTTTCATCTATTTTAGGATCATTTATATTTCCTAAGAAATCTATTATAATATTCTTCTCACTATTTACTATTAATATATCACCATTTGTATATTTTGATATAATCTCTTTTTTAATATTTAATTTAGTCTCTGTTTTGAAACTATATGCTTCAAGTGATTTTATATATATAATTGAATTAATATTATTTGTCTTTAATATTTTGACAACTTTACCTTTAATCTTATTTCTAGGATTGAAGACTCTTTTTACTATTACTAAGTCACCATTAGAAGATTGATTAATATTTTCAAAATCTAATTTTATATTTTTATGTTTATTTACTAGATCATTTAAAATAGCAAACTTATTGTCTATTTCTAAAATACCTATTCGATACTTTTCATTTATTTTATATTTATCATCACTATCTTTTAAAATATAACCATCTTTTAATAAATCATTTATTAATTCTAATTCATTCCTATTAAAGCTTTGATTATGCGATAATAATTTTATAAAAGTATCTTTTATAATTTATACCTTTATTTTTGGATTAATAATATATTTATTTAAGAACATTTTTAGAAAATAGAGCTTATTTTTTTAGCTATTTGTTTCTCTAGTACTAAAATAGCATCATTAACTATTAAATCTTTTTTAATAGCTTCTGCAAAAATACGAGTTCTTTTTTCTATATAATTAGTATTATAGGTTTGTGATGAATTCTTTACCGAATTATCTTTAATCTCTCCTATACCGTCATTATTTCTAATTGGTCCTGAAAAAGAGTTAATAAATCCCGATCTTTTTTTATCATTAATAGAAGCTTGAGCATAAGAGTTGTTTATTGAAGTTGTTATTTTATAATTAGTTTTTTCTTGTATATTTACATCTACAATTATTTGAAGAATACTATCTTCATTACTTCTTGCTATTAAACCACCAATTAAAGCACCAGATAGTCCACCTAATAGAGTTTGTGTAGCACCATTATTATTATACATATTTACAGTAGAACCTATTATCAAGCCATCTTTAGCTCCATTTTTACTATTGTTCTCTCTTTTCTTGCTTATTGATAGAATATTTATTCTTAAGATATATTGTGCCTTTTGTACATTTGATGTAATTTTATAATTTTTAAGTTCTAATTTGTCTATAATTTGATTTTTTAAAGTATTAAGCTCTTCACTAGAACTATTTTTTAGTTCTATATAAATAGATTTAAGAGAAGGATTAATTGGATTTAAGAAAACTGTTTTAGTCATTTTGGTTTGAGTTTGTAGTTTTGCTGTACCACAACCTATAAAAATAAGTATAAAACATATAGGTATACTAATATTTTTAATAGTATAGAACATAATATATTCCTTTTTGTATATTTATTATTTAATTAAGATTTTAGTACAAAATATCTTAAAGTATATGTCTATTAATTAGTAAAAATTTATATCTTAAAGTAAAATAATTGTATAATTTTGGAAGAAGGTATTAGACAAACAGGAGAGAAATGGTGTTATTTATTGATGATGTTTATGCACAAGAAGTACTAGATAGCAGAGGAAATCCAACTGTTAAGGCTACAGTTGTTTTAAATGATGGAACACTTGCTAGTTCAATTGTTCCAAGTGGAGCTAGTACAGGTAAAAAAGAGGCTTTAGAATTAAGAGATAATGACAATCGATATCTAGGTAAAGGTGTATTAAAAGCAGTTTCTAATATAAACACTATAGTTTGTGATGAATTATTAGGTCTTTCTCCTTATGAACAAGGACTAATTGATTCTAAAATGAAAGAATTAGATGGTACTTCCAATTATGGTAAACTTGGTGCTAATTGTGTTTTAGCTGTATCAATGGCAGTATCAAGAGTAGCTGCATTGTCTTTGAATATTCCTCTTTATAGATATTTAGGTGGAGCAAATGCTATGGTTTTACCAACACCTATGTTTAATATTATAAATGGAGGAGAGCATGCTAATAATTCTGTAGATTTTCAAGAATATATGATTATTCCTGTTGGATTTGATACTTTTGAAGAAGGATTAAGAGCTTGTACAGAAATTTATCATAATTTAAAAAATTTACTAAATAATATGAAACAAAGCACAGCTGTTGGAGATGAAGGAGGGTTTGCCCCTAATTTAGAGTCTAATGAACAACCTTTAAAATTGATTATGGAAGCTATTATAAAAGCAAATTATAAGCCAATAGAGCAAATAGTTTTAGCATTAGATGTAGCTGCATCCGAACTTATAAATGAAGATGGTCTTTATGAGTTAAAATCTGAAAATAAAAAATTAACATCTTTAGAATTAACTAACTATTATAAAGATTTATGTGATAAATATCCTATTGTTTCAATTGAAGATGGTTTAAGTGAAGATGATTGGGAAGGATGGAAAGTTTTAACAAATACATTAGGAGATAAAATCCAATTAGTAGGAGATGATCTTTTTGTAACAAATTGTAAAATATTAAATGAAGGAATAAATAGTAATATAGGAAATTCTATTTTAATTAAACCAAATCAAATAGGAACTATATCACAAACTATGCAAACAATTAGATTAGCACAAAGAAATGGATATACTTGTGTAATGAGTCATCGTTCAGGAGAGAGTGAAGATAGTTATATTGCTGACTTTGCAGTAGCTATGAATTGTGGACAAATTAAAACAGGTTCAACAGCACGAAGTGATAGAATAGCTAAGTATAATAGATTATTACAGATCTCTTCTGAATTAGTAAATAGTGAATATATAGGAAATAAACTTTTTAAATAGATAAAAATGTTTATTAATAATAAATTAAAATATATAGCTATTTCTCTTATAGCAGTTTCTATAACTATTATTTTTGGAGTTTATGTATCTAAGCTTTTATTTAGTACCAATTCTTTAGAAGTATATTTATCTTTAAAAGATAAGAAAAAACATTTAGCAGATCAAATAATAAAATATAAAATAGAAAATTCAAAATTACAAAAAGATTATTTTGAACTAAAAAACTTGGAGCCTCAAAATGATTAAAGTATATTTATTGAGTTTTATATTAATTATCTCTTTTCTTCATGGTAGAGAAAATCCATTTAAAGAGACATTAGCTTATTTAGAAGAATTAAATAATAGTAAAGTATTAATGTATAACTTGAATAATAGTAATCATATAGAAAATAAAAATCATATTACGACCAATAATAGGACTATTAGCATACTATCAAATAAAAATATAACTTTAGAGTTAGTTGATTTTATAGATATAAGTTATTTAGACACTTCATTTAAAAGTAAATCTATATATAACATATTAAAATTATTTTATATCAATGAAGAGAGAAAAGTTGTTATAGATTTCATTTCAAATAAAAGTTTTTTAACTAAAAAAATTGATTTAGATAGTCACTATTTTAAGAAACTTATTATAGGAAGTCATTTTAAAAAGAACTATTTTAGATTTGTCATAGTATTAAAATATCCTATAAGTAAATATAATATCTCTTATAAAGATGACTCATTTATTATTAAATTTAATAAAAATAGTATGAACTAATCTTATTAGAATCATAATTATTAGAACTTCTAAAATAGAAGCTAAAATAAAGGCATAGTAATAAAACTCAGATAAACTATTATTATGATATGCTAAACTAGCCACCGCTATTAAAAGTGTTAATGGCATAGAATGAGATAGTGCTATTAGAAGTGACTTTTGATGTCCTAAATCTTTTATTAGTATAGATGCAGAAAGTACTCTAATACTAATCATGGCAAAAGTTATTAGTAAAGCTTTCGTAATTAGATCATCTTTCAATACAGATTCAATATTAAGTGAAACACCAATATATATAAAAAATATTGGAACTAGCCATCCAAATCCAAAATGTTCTAGTTTTCTAGGTAGTTGTTTATTGTGTTCAAAAAATGTTATTATAAAAATACCTGCCAAAAAAGCACCTAAAGCAATCTCTAGTTTTAAAAAAATCATAAATGAAATCATTAGAAAAAATATAGCCATGGATAATCTAATATCTCTTTCTTGTGTATCTACTTTTGGCATTAAATATGTTTTAAGTTCAGGATACCACCAGATTATATGGTGAAAAAATTTATAAAATATTAATATGAATATAATAAATATAGTGAACAATATAATCGTTTTATAAAATAGCCATTCATTTCCAAATTCTAAACCAGCACTTACTATAGTTAAAACTATTATAGAAATTATTTCACCTATGAGTCCAACTGTTATTGATAGTTTAATCCAATCTTTATTTCCATACTCTTTTTTTAATGTTGCAATTAATCCAACAGAAATTAGAGGTAAAATAACAATAAATATTTTATCAAGGTCTAAATAAAAAGCTATAGTAATAGATAAACTATATAATAATAAGATATATAATAGACTCCTTTTTAATAATGAATTAGAAATAGTAACAATTTTCTTTAAATCAACTTCTAAACCAGCTAAAAACATAAGATAATAAAATCCTAAATGTGCAACTAATTCAAATATATGATTATTTGATATAAGATTGAAATATAAAAAAATTGATCCTAATATTATTTCAACAGCAACAGTGGGTATTTTTAAAAAATTAGATATTAAAGGAGAAAAAAATATTATTAGAGATATTGAAATTATAATTGATATTTCACTACTCATGTAATATTCCTATTTATTTAGCATCACATTCATCAACAATTGTCAAACCTCTTGAAATTAATTCTTGAATATCATCTTTGGCAGTTTTCCCTGTAGTAGTTAAATAATCTCCAATGACAATTGCATTTGCACCATGGTCAAACACTTCATATTGACTATCTTTAAACATTACTTCTCTTCCACCTGCTATCATTATTTTATGTGCATTTGGAATCATCTGCCTAGCTTTATTAATCCATTTAAAAGCTTCTTCTTTTTTGATACTATTTTTTACAATTGGTAATGCTTCATTAGGATGAAAAAAATTCAAAGGTACATTCATGGGTTCAAGTGAAGCTATTGATTTAAGCATAGATATTCTATCTTCATTAGATTCACCCATTCCAAATATACCTCCTGATACAAGTTTAAGACCAGATTCTTTTACATTAAGACAAGTTTGATATCTCTCATCCCAAGTATGAGTGGTACAAATTTCAGGGTAAAACTCTCTTGAACTTTCTAAATTATGGTTATAATTTGTTACACCAACTTTTTTTAATTCTTTTAATTGTTCTATTGAAGCTGTACCATTACATGCTATTATTTTTAGATCAAGTTTTTCTTGTTTTACAGCATGAGCTGCCTTACATACAAACTCTAATCTTTTATCTGTTAGACCTTTTCCTGCAGTAACTAAACAAAACCCAACAGCTCTATTCTCTTTTGCTTTTTTTGCTTCATATACAATATCATCAATTAGCTTTTTTTTATATCTTTTAATATCGGCTTTATATTTAACACTTTGTGTACAAAACTTACAATCTTCATTACATGTACCACTTTCTATATTACAAATAGCACATAAGTATACTTTTTTTGACATATTGATTTTCCATTATTTTATTTTTAAATAGATTATATCTAACAAACTAGAAATATAATATTATTTTTTGTTTTTAGGGTTTTTCTTACTTTTTGTAGAGGTTTTTGCTTTTGGACTTTTTTTATTTTTAGGATCATTTTCTATTATTTTTATACAATCTTCTAGTGTTAAATCTTCAGGTTTTATATTTTTAGATATTTTAAAATTTTTTCTACCTTGTTTTATATAAGGACCATATTTACCTATTAGAATAGATATTTTATCTTTTTCAAAAATCTTTATAGTTGACTTCCTTTTTTCTTCATCTATTTTTTTCATAATATCTAATGCCTGTTCTAGCTTTATAGTATATGGATCTTCATCTTTAATGGAATAGTATTTTGTTTTAACTTGTAAATAAGGTCCAAATCTACCAATATTTGATTTTATTTCATCGCCATCTTCATTAAGACCCAATATTCTAGGAAGTGTAAATAAAAATAGAGCCTCTTTTAGTGTAATAGTATCTATATTTAGATTTTTAGGAATAGCTGCAAAAAGAGGTTTTTCTTCATCATCCTTTGTCCCAATTTGTACAAATGGTCCAAACCTACCTATTCTACAACTAATTTCTTTGTTGCTTTTTGGATCTATTCCAAGTATTCTTATTTGTAAATATTGACTCTTGTCAACTGTCTTTTCTTTTTGTTCTATAGTTTTTTTAAAATCACCATAAAATTTATTCAGTACATCTTGCCACTTCATATTACCTTGGGCTATATCATCAAATTTTTCTTCAATTTTAGCTGTAAATCCTAAATTAACTATATTAGAAAAATGATCTGTTAAAAAACTATTTACAATTTCTCCTGTTGGTGTAGGATATAGTTTTTTATCCTCTTTTTTGATAATATATTCTCTTGTTTGAATTGTTGATATTGTAGGAGCATAAGTAGAAGGTCTACCAATACCTTCTGTTTCTAGTTTCTTTACTAAAGATGCTTCAGTGTATCTAGACTTTGGTTTTGTAAAGTTTTGTTCTAGATTTATTTTATTAAGTTCTAATTTAGTATCCTTTTTAATATCAGGAAGTATTTTATCTATATTATTTTGATTGTTTTCATCTTCTTTTATATAAAGCTTCATAAAACCATCAAAAAGTATTTTTTGTCCTTTTACTATAAGTTCAAACTCTTTATTTATCCCAGCACTTATTTTGTATATAGTATTTGATATTTTAGCTTTTTGCATTTGTGTTGCAATTGTACGTTTCCATATTAAAGTATATAATTTATATTGACTATTATCCAAGTACTCTTTAATAGTATTTGGATCTATGGCTAAATTAACAGGTCTAATTGCTTCATGTGCTTCTTGTGCACCTTTTGATTTACTTTTATAATTTCTAGGTTCTTTTAATGAGTATTTTGAACCATAAAGATTATCTATAGTATCTTTAGCTTGTTTTGTAGCAATAGAGGACAAATTTAAAGAATCTGTTCTCATATATGTTATTAAACCACCTGTATGATTTGGTATATTGGAGATATTACCTTCATATAGCTGTTGAGCTATAATCATTGTTTGCTTTACTGAAAAACCTAATTTATTGCTCGCTTCTTGTTGTAGAGTTGAAGTTGTAAAGGGTGCTGATGGAGCTCTTTGAGAATCTTTTGCTTCAATACTATATAATATACAATCACCTTTTTGAATTGATTCCTGAATCTCTTTTGCCTCTTTTTGATTATCTATTATTTCTATTTTATTTAATATTTTAGATAATTGAGTTATTAATAGTGGATTTTTAAACTCTATGGTTATATTCCAATACTCTTTTGGAACGAAAGATGATATCTCTTTTTCTCTATCAACTATAATTTTTACAGCTACACTTTGAACTCTACCAGCACTTAAGCCATATCTAACTTTTCTCCATAATAAAGGAGATAATTCATATCCTACAGCTCTATCTAAAATACGTCTAGCTTGTTGTGCATCTACTAAGTTTTGGTCTACTTGCCTTGGGTTGTCAAGTGCTTTTAAAATAGCTGATTTTGTTATTTCGTGGAAAACTATTCTTTTTATTTCATTTTTTTGTATTTTTAATGAAGGAATAAGATGCCATGCTATTGCCTCTCCTTCTCTATCTTCATCCGCAGCTAGATATATAATAGTATCTTTTGTTATCTCTTTTTTTAAATCACTAACTACTTTTCTTTTATCTGTAGATATTAAATATTCAGGAGCAAAATTATTTTGTGGATCAAATCCTAATTTTGATTTAGGTAAATCTCTAACATGTCCCATAGATGCCATTACACAGTAGTCTTTATTTAAAAATTTAGATATAGTTCTAGCTTTTGCTGGAGATTCTACAATAATTAAATTTTTCACAATATATATAGCCTTTATTTTTTTAACAATTAAAATATTAACATAAGTATCTTAAAACTGTTTTGTTTTATCATAAATGATAATTTCTTCTTCTAGGTTAATATTATATTTTTCTTTAACACGATCTTTAGCTAAATTTATTAAATATATAGCATCATCAAATGTGCCATTATTAAGATTTATTAAGAAATTTGAATGTTTATTACTAAATTGCATATCCCCTTTTCTAAAACCTTTAAGATTACAACCTTCTATTAATTTGGCTGCCCAGTTCTTTTGTGGGTTTTTAAAACAACTTCCAGCACTATATTCATTTGGTTGATTATTTCTCATATTTTTGAATACAAGAGTTTTATTTTGGGAAAATCCATACTCAATATTTATAACCACTTCATAAATAATTGTGTTTATATTTGTATGCCTATATGAATACTCTATATCACTTTTACTTATATACCCATCTTTAGTTTTAATTGATGATATTAGATTAAATATTTCATACTCTTTTAGTCCTGCATTCATTTTCACAAGACCACCAATACTTCCAGGGAGTTTTCCTAAGAATTCAAGATGAGCTATATTATGCTTTTTTATATATGCTAAAACTTTTGATGATTTAGTACTTGCTCCTATATATAATTTATTATTTTTTTGAATAATGTAGTCAAAACTAGATCCTAAAGTACAAAAAGATGGAGGATTATTAGATATTAATACATTGTTTGCTAATCCTAATATTTGATAGTTCTTATAATCTGCTATTTCATTAATCACTAATATATTAGTTTTTGGACCTATTTTTATAGAAGAGTACTTAGAGAAATCTATTTGTTTATATTGATTTTTTGATATAGCCATTATTTTGAACGAAGAGTTTCATACTCACTAGGTATTATAAAATCTTTTGATGATATTTTATACTTATAAAATCCATGTTGATAACCTAAATCATAAAGTTTATCTAATGCTTTATATTGTAGCTCATTTAACTGTATGGAGGTATCGTTTGCATATAATTGTAAATATTTTTCTAAAGTTTTATTATCTACTCTTATTAAATTTCTTTCTATTAGCATTTTTGATAAAATTAATCTATTATTTGTTGCTATTTGTACAGCTTTTATTAAACTATTTTCATAATCTATGGCATCATTTAATGGAAGAGATCTTCTTAGACACATACCACCAAGAGGTAGAGGTAAATCCTCATTAATTAACTCTTGCCATATAGTGTATATTTCATTTTCAACTTCAAGGTTTTTGTTATATGTTAATATTGATTCATGAATTAATACACCTGCATCAACTTCATTTGTTAAAATAGCATCTTCTATATCTAAAAAATTCATATATATTATTTTTGCATTTGGATATTTTATTTTAAATAATAGCGCATTTGTGGTATATTTACCACTTAATGCAACTTTGAAATTTAATTTTAATTTTTCACCTTTTCTTTTAAGAAGCTTAGGGCCATAATTATTACCAAAACTAACAGCAGTCTTAAGTAGGCTATATTCATCTTTTATAAAAGGGTATAATGCAAAAGATATAGCACTAATATCATAAGTACCTTTTAAAGTTTCAATATTTAATGTTTCTATATCTAAATCTATATTTGTAAACTTTCTATCTTTTAGAGTTATCCAACCTAATTTAATAGCATAATACATAAATATATCATCAGCATCAGGAGAATGAGCTACAATGACTTTTTTCAAGATAGTTCCTATGAGTTTTTGCTTAAATTATACCTGTATAAATGTTTATTTAAAATAAATTATTAAATTATTTAATAGTTGATTCATTTAAAACTTTTTTAGTATATAAGTATAAGTAAATAGCCGCTGAATAAACCATAACTAATATGCCTAGCCAAAGATATGTTATATCTAATTGTAAATATTTTACAATTATAAATGCAATAGCAATTTGAGCTATAACTTGTCTATACATACCAATATAAAAAACCATTTTAGGTTTTTTAATACCTTGAAGAACAGATACACATACATAAAGTGTTAATAGAGCAAAAAATACCCATATTTGTATAACTAAATATGTCATACTAAATCTTATTACCTCTTTATCAGCATCAAATATCTTTATTATACTCTCTCCAAATATATATAAAAACAAAGCTCCAATTCCACATATGATGAATCCATATTTAAGTGATAAATAAAGAGTTGTAACAACTCTCTTATACTCTTTTGCTCCATAATTAGTAGATACAAGGATTAAAGTAGAAGTACTAAGTCCAAGTGCAGGCATTAATAAAATAGTCTCTACTCTAAAAGCTATACCATATCCAGCAACGGCCTTATATCCATAGTCAGATATAAAATACATTAAGATTATAGCACCAATACCCATTATAACTATATTTAAACTGGATGGTATTCCTTGGCTTATTAATTCTTTATAGATTCTTTTTTCAGGAAGAAAATAATGTATAACTTTAAAATTTATTATAGATGTATTTAATACTTTTTTTATTAAATAAAACATGATTATAATTTGTACAAATACAGTTGATAAGGCTATTCCTTTTAATCCTAAAGCGGGAATAAACCAAAAACCATACATAAAAAGTGGATTTAAAGCAATATTAGCAAAAAAGCCAAATATCAAAGTATTTCTAAATGTTTTTGTATCTCCTAAACCATTTAAAATAGCATTACAAGAAGTATTAATCATAAAAAAAATATTACCTATAATGATGATATTAATATAATCTAAACAAAGTTGTAAATAATCATCAGTAGCACCCAAGAATAAGAAGATATAAGGAGCACAAAGATACCCTATTATAGAACATAATGTTCCTACTATACAAATAAATAAAAAGCCTTTAAAAGCGTATAAAGAAGCTAAAAAATTCTTTTTTTTACCAAAGCAATTTCCTATAAGAGATGTTAATGTAGTACCAAGACCATTTCCTATACCAACTAGAATATAGAAAAATATAAAACCTAAAGATATAGCTGCAACACACTGTGTAGATAAAAAACCAGCATAAAATGTATCTACTACATTATACATAGTTTGAAAGAACATACCCGTACTAAGAGGAATAGACATTTTTTTTAGTAATACAGGGATATCTTGTGTTTGCAGATTATTATTCATTACTTATCAAAACTCATTTCTACTAAAGAACAAACTACTTCTTCAATATCATCTTTCCATAATTTTGTAAACATGCTTTCATTAGTAAAAATTGGAAGTGTAGTAGCCTCATTTATATACATTTTCTCCTCTTCATCTAAGAAAAAATCAATTCGTGCAAATCCCTTACATCCAAGAACTTTATAGGCTTCATTAGCATAAGTTAGTATTTGTTCTTTTAGATTATTATTAATTGAAGCAGGAACTATAAATTCACCTCTACTCTTATTAAAGCAACCATAATCATTTACTACTGTTTCCCCTATGATATTAGAAACCTTAGGTTTCTTATTTCCAATGACACCAGTTTCTATTTCTCTACCATTAATAGCTTTTTCAATTAAAAATTTATCATCAAATTCTAATGCACTAATAACAGCACCCTCATATTCATCTTTAGATGATACCTTTGATATTCCAGCTGAAGAGCTAAGACGACAAGGCTTTATGAAAAACGGTAAACCAAGTTTTGTAACTATATCATCAAAGTTATGATCTTCATATCTTCTTCCTATTAAATAAGGAACAATAGGTAAAGAGTAGTTTTGTAGCAGACTTTTTGTTATTTCTTTATCAATACAAACTACAGTTTCAAATACATCACTACCAACACATGGAATATCAAGTAATTTCATCATTCCAGAAATAGCACCTTGATGTCCGTCAATGCCATTTGTTATAGGAAATACTACATCTATAGTCTCTACTATACTTTCTTTGTTATTTCTTAGGTTCCCACCTTTAGATATATGAACTTCTTGAGCATTTTTATAATTAAAATTTGCTTCAAGTAAAGAATCACCATTTATTATATCTTCTGTTGACCCATAGTGCCAGTGCCCTGATTTGTCTATACACAGTATACTAACTGTGTATAGTTTTTCTAAGTTTGAAGCTATGTTTTTAGCAGATACAATAGACAAAGCATACTCTAGACTTCTTCCTCCACATATTATAGCTACCTTTTTTTTGATGTTTGACATTTTATTAACCTTTCTTTATATTTTATAATTAAACAGTAGAACATCTGATTATAGCAAAAAATTGTGATATTATGAGAAATTTGTGATTGATATATTATATTTTATATCTATTTTTAATAATGATATTTTATAGAAAAAGGTAATATATATAGAATCTAATTAAAAAAAGCACCTTTAGTAGCATCTTCTTTATCAAAAAACTCTATAGCTTTTTTAAGTTCTCTTTGAAATATTTTATCATATACACCGTTTTGTTTAATTTTATTGAAAATATTTTGCCACTGTTGAATAACGCTATCGGGAGTACTTTTTGAAAAAGCTACATATTGTGTTTGCTCTAGCAGTTTGACACCGGTATTTTTTATTAATCTATAATCAACACCAGCTTGCTTAGCTCTAAATCTTAAGAAAATGTCACCAGCAGATATTAATGAAGCTCTATTAAACACCATAGATCTGATAACACCTCCTGTATGACCAATATCAACTAAGTTTTTAAAATCATTATCTACTAAATATTGATGAGAGGCATAATTCCTAACTACACTAATAGCTAAGACATTCTTGGCATCTTCTAAAGAATTGACTTCCATAGGATTACCTTTTCTCTTATAGAAATAACTTGTAGATTTAAAAAGTGGACCAACCCATTTAAAAAGGTTCTCTCTAGCTTTTGTTCTACTCATGGGAAATAATACATTATTGGATTTGTCTCTAGTCCATTTATAAGCTCTATTCCAGCTTAATATTTCCATTTCACCAGAGTGATTGAGTTGTTTTGCTACATACCTAACAATTTCTACACCAATTCCTCTTGGTATGAAATCTCTTTTTCCATATACAAAAGGAGGGATGTCTTCTGCAAATATATTTAGCTCATGAGTCTTGCCATTACTGTAAAGTGATTGAGAAGAGAAAATTAATATAAAAATAATACTTTTAAAAAAAATATTCATCATAATATTAATCCTTTTTAAGTTACGAGATACAATCTTAACATATTTTTGTTATATTTACTATAACATGATAAATTCTCTTAACATATTTTTTGTATATAAAAATAAGAAAATAGCACTAGAGTATATCATTAATACTATTCCATACCATAAATATTTTATCTCAAGATCAAATATATTAACTACTATGTAACATATAAGAAGCTTAGCTATAACTTGGCGATATATACTAATATAGAATATCATTTTAGGTTTTTTGATTCCTTGTAAAGTAGACACACATATAAATAGTATTACAAATGCAAAGAATAACCAAACTTCTATTAGTAAATATTCTATACTATATTTAATAACATTTTTATTATTATCAAATTGACTAATTATAAATTCTCCAAAAACATTTAAAAATATTACACCAATTAATGAAATAATAAAGCCATATAAAATAGCTATATTGAATGTTTCATTTATTCGAGAGTAATTTTTAGCTCCAAAGTTGTTTGCAACGATAGTTAGTGTTGCTGTACTAACTCCAAGAGCAGGTAATAGTATAATTTGTTCAATTCTATATGCAATACCATATCCAGCAACAGCTTCATAACCATAAGTTGAAACATAATACATAAGAATTAAAGATCCAATAGACATACTTAGCATATTTAAACTATTTGGAATACCTTGATTGAGAATAATTTTGTATATTTTAATATTTGGTATATAATATTTCCATTTAGTTAGAGTTATTATCTTTGTTTTGAGTGCTTTATTCATTAAATAAAACATACTTATAAATTGTATTAGGATAGTTGATAAAGCTAATCCTTTTATGCCAAGAGCAGGGATGAATAAAAATCCATAGATAAAAAGTGGATTTAGCATTAAGTTTGCAAAAAAACCAAAAATAAGAGCATTTCTATATGATTTAGTGTCTCCAAATGAGACTAGAATAGAATTTATGGCAAAGTTAAACATTAAAAAAATATTACCTATAAATATGATATAAATATAATCTAAGCTTAATTGAAGATAATCGTTAGTTGCACCCATAAACTTAAAAAATGAAGGAGCATAAATATATCCTAATATAGTTACAACTAAACCTACTAAAGGAATAAAGACAATTCCTTTATATGAATATAAAGAGGACAAAAAATGTTTATTCCTTCCTCTTGCATTACCAATCAGAGATGTTAGGGCAGAAGAAAAACCATATCCTAAACCTATTATCATAAATACAAACATAAAACTAATACTAATAGCAGATATTGCATATGTAGATATTAAGCCAGCATAAAATGTATCAATAACATTATACATTGTATTAAAAAACATTCCTGTGCTAGCAGGTATAGCAATATTTCTTATTAGTACAGGAATAGGTTGCTTTAATAAATGATTATTTTTCAAGATTTATTAATACTGTTATGATTCTATTCTAATCATACAAGGAGAACATACTACTAAGTCATAGTTGTTTAAACTTGTTAATAAGTTTTGAATATTCTTTTCTTTAGATTTATGGGTTGATATTAACAAATTTACATGCTTATTATTATTTGGCTTTTGAGATAGAGTTTTGATTGAGACATTATATTTTTCAAATATAAGAGCGATTTTGGCTAATACACCACTTTTATCTTCAACTTTAATTCTAATATAATATTCAGTCTGTATATATTCTGGAGTGGCTAGTTTTAATTTAGTTTGTTGCTGTTTATAGCCCAACATATATGAACTTTTATCTTCTCTAGCAATATTAATTATATCACTTATTACAGCACTTGCTGTAGCATCTCCACCAGCTCCAGCGCCATAATATAAAGTTTCTCCTACTTTGTCTCCTATAATTGAAATACCATTCATCACTCCATCAACTTTTGAAATCATCTCTTCATTAGAAATAAGAACGGGATGTACTCTAAGTTCAATTTCATCTTTAATTATTTTAGCAATGCCTAATAGTTTTATAGAATAATTAGATTCTTTTGCAAAACTAATATCTATTTTACTTATATTCTCAATCCCTTCTATTAATATATCTTCAGGTTTAGCATCTAAATTATATGCAAGTGAAGCTAATATTAATAATTTATGAGCAGCATCAAATCCACCTACATCAAATGATGGATCGGCTTCTGCATATCCTAGTTTTTGAGATTCTTTTAATATCTCTTCATACTCTACACCTGTTGACATCATTTTAGTTAACATATAATTACAAGTACCATTCATAATACCTTTAATACTTAAAATATTATTAGCATTTAATCCATCTTTTAATGCATTAATAATAGGAATACCTCCTGCAACTGAAGCTTCATATTTAAAAGGTATATTTTTTGCAAGATCTTGTATTTCATATCTATGGTAAGCTAATAGTGCTTTATTAGCAGTCACTATTGCTTTGTTATTTGCTAAAGCTTTTTTTATAACCTTAAAAGATTCTTCAACACCACCCATTAATTCAACAACAATATCAATAGAATCATCTTCTAAAACTTCATTAATATTATTGGTTAGTTTTATATTAACATTTCTTTTTTTATCAATATTTTTAACAACACCAATAATGGGATTAATTTCAATACCTGCTCTAGATGATATTAAATCTTTATTTTGTTTTAAAATATTAACAACACTACTTCCAACAGTTCCGATTCC
>Ga0233438_10000400_pt1 | contig 57546 bp, 49 predicted proteins | sample SI_123_September_FD_182720 | JGI IMG/M metagenome (GOLD analysis project Ga0233438, IMG submission 182720) | Seawater microbial communities from Saanich Inlet, British Columbia, Canada - SI_123_September2016_10_MG | ecosystem: Environmental > Aquatic > Marine > Inlet | place: Canada: British...
AGTGTTATATTTTAATTTTCAAGAATGTTTATTTAATTTTGGATGTAACCATAGGCCTATGAAGACGCTACTATATATAATCTTTTTAAGTTTTTTTACTCCCAATCAAGAGTTTGACGCAGAGCGCTACCTTAACGGACAGTGGTGTAAAAAAAACACCGATGCCGAATGTTTTACCTTGACCTACGATCAAGGCTTAATGCTTTTTGAAATTCCTGATGGAGGCTATATTGAAGGTGTTGAAGTGATCAAGTACGATGCGGAAGAAAAAAGAATTTATTGGAAAATTGTGGGAACCAACAAAGACACCCAAAACTTTAAAATCATTGATAGCAAAAACGTTGTTTACTTTGATGGGGTATCTTCCTCCAATTGGGAACGTGCTGAATAATCCCTTGTTCTCTTCCTTTTAGTTCCCAGAGATCTAACATCCAGAATTACAACAAGAGTCGCCATCCAAAAGTAAAATCTACTCTTTTATTTTTTCGTGAATTTTACACCTAGTAGACTACAGAGAGATAAATTCGATAGACCACATATACCGCTGTTACACTCCATATCCACCACCGATTTTTAAGGTACCATTCCATACTTTTTGTTTTGTTTTTTAAGATTTTGACGATCCATTCTGGATAACTCTCTACAAGGTATTGTAATATTTCAATTGACCCGAGGAACCAACCATTAATTTATCCTAATTGACCCTTTGGATTTCCCTCCCACTCTCAGTAGGGACAATACTCTTCTTTGGCTTTCAGATTCAGAATCGTGCCAATCATAAAGGGTGCAGAAATAATACGAATCATCAATCAGGCTACTAGATTGTTGTTTAGCTGTTGAGAGCTACCTTTTAATACTTGATTTTCTTTTAATCTTCCATTTTCCAACATTTTTTGAAGTCGGATCCAATTCTGCTGTAGCATTAAATGCTTCGTGTTGATGCATTGGAATGGCATTAAATAGTTCCATACAAAAGGGACCCAAATTTTCTCCGTAGTAAAAATCAAAACGGGCTTCATCTCCTGTTTGGATAAAGTTTTCAATATTCACCACCCCATCACCAATTTCAAAGGTACTGCCTTGCTTTCGATAGCTTTGGTCAACGATATAATTCTTTTCAACTCCGTTTAAGCTCACAATAAAATTGACCCGTGCGGTTATATTGTCAATAAAGTGGACATAATCCACTTCACAAGAATACACATCGTTGTCTTCATCCTCTTTTTTGGAACATGACAAAACAACTAATGATAGCAATATGATTGAGTATAATTTAGTTTTCATTATTGTGAAATTTAGTTAAATCAATGAGTTGAATTACAGCAATTTACATAAAATTAAATAAATCAAACAATACGCTTTTCCAAATGTACTGTCCAACGGAGCCTATCGTAAATAAGTCCCATTTTCCTTTTTTTTTTATATTTAGTACGTAACCATAAATTAATGTCAATGAAAACTAAACTTACAATGACCATTATCGGGGTCATTATGATCCTCCAATCCATTGCTTACCCCCTATTTTCTGAAACTTTTATAGACATGATGTTCAATGTAGGAGCAGAAGCAAAAAGTGTTTTGAATTTATTTCAAATTGCAGTAGCGCCAACATTCTTTATGATTGGTTTATTAATGTTAATGGCACGTGGAGCAGAGCTCAAAACATCGAAAAATCTATTGTTGGCTTTTATCATTGGTTATATCCCCGCTTTTCTAGGCTTTTATAATCTTGCATCATCGCCTCTTACCAATGCCGGAATTTCTGATTTCGCACCAGATATTATCATGTTCGCCTTGGCTGTTTTTACTTACATCAAGCCAAAGAGCTAAAAGATGTTCCGAAATTGAACGATATTCCTCGCAGCATATTTTCAGGATAAGGGAGGTGTGCTGTAAGGAACGTTCATAAGTTTTTACCCCGTAATCGATTCCCTCCTCACAAAATCAAATAATTTCTCAAGCTGTTTCTATTGGTAGCGTTTATCTTTAGGCACTTGGGTTAAATCAACCATCAAATCCGCCAACTTATTGGTGACATCTTCAAAAAAAGCCTTTCCCTTCTCCGCAGTGGCTTTTTTGGGATTGCCGATTCCAGTATCAGCCGTTACTTGTGACCATTTTCGCTCGGTCCATGCCCATTTTTCTTGAAAGGCTTTAATTCTATTCTTTTTTTCCTCTCCTGAGCCAGCAGTTTCGAGTGGTAAAACCAAGTTTGGTTGAATATGCATCATAATACTTGTTTCCATTTCATCGGCATGGTCTCCTTCCTCTTCAAAATAGAGTGACTTGTCCAAGGCCTGAAACCAATTGCAACTGCTTAGAAGCATCTTTGGAAAGGATAGCCCTAATTCCCTCAGAATCGTTTTGAAGTCGTTTCCACCATGACTGTTAAGAATCAAAAACTTTTGAATCCCTTGTCGGTCGAGTACAGTCAAAACATCTTTGATAATAGCCATTTGAGTACTCGGGTTCATGTTGATATCCAAATAAATATCCGTCTGGCCTGTATTGACTCCAAAAGGAATGGTAGGTAAGATGATAACTTTGGCTCCCTTTTCCCATGCCTTTTCACCCGATACTTTGGCCATGGCATCCGCTTCATAAACATCCGTTCCATAAGGAAGATGATAGTTGTGCGCCTCGGTGGCACCCCAAGGCAACACCGCCAAATCATAGGTTGCCGATTGTAATTCTCTCCATGAACATTCAGCTAATAAATAGGGTCTCATATTGTTTTGGTTTAATTCTAGAGTAGTACGGAAATCCCGAAATCTGTAGTTGAAAAACTACATTCAAGATACTGAAAAAAGAGGGAGACTAATTTTATTTTTGAGCCACAGGGCTATGCTTCACATACTATCATAATACGGGAGGTATTGAGATGTTTTGCATATTTAATACTCAAAATGAAAAATTTTTGGCAACTCATTAGTGTAGGCTTTAAAACAACCCCATTGTCGTGTTAAAACCAGTCAAAATGTGTACTCTTTTGAGACAGATGCCTCTGGAAGCGTCCTAAACTTTCAAAAGAAGCTTTTGTTGGGTCTTGGAGGTATATATAATATCTGATACAAACTAGATGAAATATCAAATTACTATTATGGCACCAGGGGGAGAATGTTTTTAGCGCCACCGCTCTTATGCCAAGAATCGTGTAAACTATGGTTTCTTAAAATTAAAAAACCCTCCAAATTAGGAGGGTTTTTTATTCATTCTGCAACCTCTTTAAATACTGATTAAAGCGATTTTATAAACTTTATCACACCATTGAAATAGGTCTCCTGATCGTCATACATACTCCAATGGCTCCCATTTGGGCAATGAAGATACGTTCCATTTTGAACTTGGGTACTCATCCATTCCATCTGTTTTGGATCCATCGTATCATAAGTAGCGCCTACCGTTAAAACAGGAACAGTGATTTTGGATAAATCACTTTTACGATCCCAATTTTTCAAAGTAGCATCTCCAACAACGCCCATTTCACTTGGCCCCTGCATATGTAAATACATATTATAATTAATATTATTTAAGCTTCTTAATACGGGATTAGGCCATTTATCAAGAGGTAATCGTAAAACATGTTTTGGATAATAATGAGTGGCCACCAAATCTAAATATTTTGGGTTCGTGTAATCGTCATTTTGTTCGTATTCACGAATTTCTGCCAAAATATTTGGGTCCAGTTGGGGTGCTAAAACCTCTTCTGAATATTTCATGTAGTCTGGTATTGAAGGGACCATATTAGAGATTATCAAGCCCTTTAAATTTTGTTGATACTTCAGTGCATATTCTAAACCTAAAATGCCTCCCCATGAATGGCCAAGAATTATGAAGTTCTCGTTGGTCAGACCTAAAGCAATTCGAACCTGCTCCACTTCATCTACAAATCTTTCAATAGTCCATAAATCTAAATCATCTGGATTATCGCTTTTGGTATTGCCTAATTGATCATAGTAATAATATTCGATAGATGCCTTTGGAAAATAAGAGTCTGCCGCTTCGAAGTAATCATGAGCAGCACCGGGTCCACCGTGCAATAAAAGAACTTTTTGTGTGGGGTTATTTCCTATACGTTTTGTCCATACATTAAAATTTCCTTTTGGTGTTGTAATCGGAATCATTTTCACACCACCGCTCAATTTATCAGACTTCCCTTCGTAATTTAAATAATTATTTACACCAGATTCAGGACTTGTTTGGCAAGAAAAGAATAATAGACCTAAGCTAAATAGTATAATTTTTTTCATATGTAGTACAATTAAAAAAGGCCAAGCAAAACTGCTTGGCCTTTTGTGAAAATTATTCATTCTCTGTCAAAGGGATAGGGAATACATTGAATACTTGATCCCCAGATCTGTCAAGTGGTAATGAAGATGATAAATTATATCTTCTCAAATCATACATTCTGTGATTTTCACACCAAAGAGAATATCTTCTTTGATGCAATAGTTCTGTTGTCAGTGCAGCAGCTGTATTAGCACCACTATAGTCAGCTAATCCAGCAGCATTTCTAATGACATTGATTGCGCGAGTTGCCTCTGCAAGGTCACCAGGAATGTTTGCCTCTGCATACAAGAGAACCAATTCCTCATTTCGAACGATATCTATAGAAGAAACATTTGTGCTATACAAGGCTGTTTGATGCGTTCCTGTCAATCCATCTTGAGAAGCTGGATTGGCTCGGACAACTGTTTTTCTGGAAACACGAGTATCACCAGCTTCAGCATCATTCATAAAGCTGTCGTGTACAATGATTTGATCTCCATTGTTGTCTACAATCTTATAAATAGGATTGGTAGAATCACCACTGTTAAGGCTGAAAACGTGTTTGGGTCCAACCGTCAAATCTCCATCGATATCCATAAAGGAAGCTGAGAGTGACGTAAGCGCACCAGAGCTGTCTCCGCTGTATACTGCTACAACTGCTTTTAAAGCACGATTGAATTGAGAAAATGTACTCGGTGAATCAAAACTCGTGAAACCTGCCAATGAAAATGCAAAAGAAGATCCTGCTCTGCTTAAATCAGATAAAGCATCATCCAGCATTGTGTTGACTGCTGAGAACACTGCACTAGCATCTTGTATTGGGCCCAGATTTTTAGGGTCGGATACATCAATTCGTGCACGGTTAAAGGATTTAACTAACTGAATTAATTCGTGTGCGATGACGGTCTTAGCAAAACCTCTATACCCAGCCTTCTGAGCGTCACTTGCCGCGGAAGTGTTATCAATCGCGTCAAGAAGAATATTGGCGTTTTTGATGGCAACATACCGAGATCTCCAAGGAGAAGTGGTATAGAACGAGTTATTGTCTAAGTTCGTTCCATTAGCTCCCAAAAGATCGGCTGTGTTTCTTGGATCGGCGTCAAACAAATAAAGTTCTCTGGCCATAGTGCCAGCACCCGTTGTTTGAATTTCCAGTCCCAATCGCATTGCTGATTGTGTACCCACTACTAAATTATTGAGTTGGTTGATCGAGGCTTCTGATAGCACTCCCTGTAAACTGGGTCGATTCGGATCAACTTCATCATCAAAGGTACAAGAGACAATAGCTAATGCACTTAGCAGAAGAAGAACCTTGTTCATTTTTCTGTATGTAATGTCTAAATATTTCATTTTTCGTTTGATTTAAAATTTGACATTAAGATTAAACATATACTGTTTAGAGCTCGGGAAAGGAGTTACCTCAATTCCACTGGATAAACCAGCCCCTCCGTTTACGGAAGTTTCTGGATCATAACTACTGTAATCTGTGATGGTAAACAGATTTCTTCCTGTTAGTCCCAAACGAACACTGCTAATGCCCTCAGATAACCAGGCAAAAGTATCGTCTGGTAAGGTGTAGTAAATTGCCGCCTCTCGCAGTCGCAAATATGCGGCGGGTTCGATAAAGCGTTCCGCCACAAAGCCAAGACCCGTTCTTTCTTGCCCTTCTGGTGTGTCCAAATCAGGGGTAAGACTATTCAAATCTGTTAATAATTTTGAAAGGTTAATGTTTTCCCCTCCTTCTTTCCAGTGAATCAAGAATCGAATATCAAGATTTTTTCCAATGGTAAATTGGTTGTTGAATGACATTTGAAAATCCGGTTCTACGTTTCCGATTTGTGTTGGAACACCGTTAACATTTCCAGCCAATTGGGTAACGGGCTGACCTTCTTGAATGTAGAAAGTACCAAGTCCTAAACCAAATCCAGCTCCCGGTTGTGGAAAGGCTGGCACATCAAGTTTCGTTATTTCAGATCGGTTAAACCAAAATTGGATACCGGTATCCCAAGAAAACGTTTCTGTATCATAGGCATCAATATTTAGTCCCAGTTCAACTCCGTAGTTTTTCAAATCAGCAAGATTGGTTGTCTCGCTTCCAAAACCACTAGATGTTTCAAGGGCACGACTCAAAATCAAATCCTTAACATTTCGATTATAGTACGAAAGCTCTACCCCTATCTTTCCAAGGAAACGCAGATCGACTCCTGCTTCTAATTCTTGTGAAGTTTCTGGTTGGATGGTGGAATCTCCTTTGAGTGATGATATGCTTGAACCTCCTACACCACCAATGGATGTTTGATTCAGGGAGGTGAAAACAGATCCAAAGCTTGCCGAAGAACCTGTTTCTCCATAAGCAGCTCTAACCTTAAATTGATCTATAGTCCCTGATTCCCATCCATCAAAATTTTGCAAGTTGATGGCCAAAGAGGCCTTTGGGAATCCATAAAATTTATTTGGATCACCATTCAAGGTAGATTTATCAATACGATAACCTAAGGTACCAACCAGTTGGTCTTTATAGTTCCCTTCAACTTGTCCAAAATAACCAAATTCACGAACCAGTGATTGTGTTTGATCTATTTGCTGTGAGGAACCTTGACCAAGAGCTGTTTGTCCTGGAATCAATTGCGTTGCTCGGTTAAGGATTAAATCTGCATCACGAGACAAGTAGGAAACACCCGCTTGTGTGGTTAAACCTAAATCGCCTCCCATAGCGTCCCTATTCCATACGGCAATACCTAATAGGTTGTAATTTTTAAAGTTGTTCTTACCAACTCCAATAAACCCATTATCACCACCTTTTTGAGCTTGGTGTGTTTCAGGAACATAAACAAAAGTTTCATTGGCAAGGAAATCAATCCCTCCACTCCAAATCATTTTCAGAGTATTCCCCTCACTTTGCAAAATATTAGTTGTCAATTTTGCACTTTGAATCAAACGATTGTTGACATCATCATTGACTGTTTTATCTCTTACATAAATGGGGTTTCCTGAAGCATTAGGGTTGTCAGGATAATTTCCATTAGCATCGGGGAAACCTCTAAACCATGGGCGTGTATAGGCCAATGTGTAACCGTAACTTAGTCCTCCCTGGTTCTCGTTTCCAGAGAAACTACGTTGTGAACCACTTTGAATAAAGTTTGAATTAATTGATAAATCAAAGGTATTGGAGATTTTATGCTCGATGTTTGCTCGAATCGAAAAACGATCAAAGCCAGTATTTTCAATGATACCTGCTTCGTCTCTGTAGGAAGCGCCAACATAGAAAGTTGTCTTATCATTACCGCCAGAAGCGCTAATTTTTGTATCAGTGATAAGCCCTTGCTGACCATAAATTTCTTCTTCATAATCAACCAATCCGCCAGCGGCAATAGCTTCGTTGAAAAAAGGTACTTCACTTGGTCCAAAAGCTGCTTCTACACTAGAAGCTGTCCAGTTACGCATGCCCAACTTTTTGATAATCGTATTGAATCCAACACTTTGATTTAAGTTGATTACTGTTTTACCAGCACGTCCTTTTTTGGTGGTGATGATTACTACTCCAGCGTTGGCTCGTGTTCCGTAGATAGCCGCAGCAGAGGCTCCTTTCAAAATTTCAATATTTTCTATATCGTTTGGATCCAAGTCAGCAATTCGGTTGGGTGCATTTTCTTCATTTCCTCGATTGGCACCTGAAGCAAAACGCAATCCTGATGGGATTTCTGCATTGTTTAAGTATACACCATCAACGATGTATAAAGGTTGGTTGTTACCATTAATTGAAGAAATACCCCGTAATCGAAGAGCAAATCCTCCACCAGGAGCACCAGAAGATGCAGTAATATTGACCCCCGTTACTTTTCCGTAAAGAGCTCCATCAATAGTACTTTGGTTTGTTTTACCCACCAATTCCTCTGTTGAAACCGTAGCAACAGCATTCGCCAAGTTACCTCGTTTTACACTGGAACCAAGACCTGTTATGACAATTTCGTCCAGTTGAGTGGCGTCAGGTGATAGATTAATAGACATGGTTTGTCCATCGGCTGCTAACGTTTGTGTGGCATATCCAATAAACGAGAAAATTAATCTATCTCCATTATTAGCAGAAATAGAAAAGTTTCCATCAAAGTCTGTTGTCGTACCATTGGCTGTTCCTTCTACAATAACATTCACACCAGGAATCGGATTATCATCTTCGTCTAAAACGATACCAGAAACCTGCTGTGCTTGCATTGCTAATGAAATAAAACCAAGTAGCAAGACAAACAATAGTTTCACTTTTTTCATTTTTGTTTGATTTGTTGAGAATTTGTTAAAAATAGTTACTAAACATTCGGTTTAAATATACTATTAAATTCTTAAACACACCATAAAATGAGGATGGTCTATCCCATTTTGAGACCGGATTACTTCAAATCCCATTCGTTCATGAGCAACAAATGACCGCTTGTTATGTGTTACCACTTCCGTAATTATCAGCTTATAGGTCTTCTTATACTTTTCAATAAGGGATGTGTATAGTTGCTTAAAAACACCTTTTTTACGATGGCTGGAATCCACACAAACTTGAATTATGAAAATGTGTTTATCAGATGAAGGTAACGAAGACTTGCCTAGTGCTTTCTTACTATCTGAAATCATCGAATCAATTACCGGATGAATTCCTTTTGATTTTTCTGTGCCTACAATCACATAGCCAAGGACTTCATCCCCTTGAATTGCTAAAAGAATAGGACAAATTGCGTTGAATTTTTTTAATTCCTCCTTTGTGAAGTTTGCTATTAAAAATCCTTGACTTTCTTGTTCGCTTTGGTCTATATTTTCAATAAGATTGTCAGCAATCATTTGTTCAATGACTTCAAAATGAGCATCTTTAGTTAAAAGATTAATTTGCATATAGTTAGGATTAAATTTTAAGGCCTGATTTTCAGTCAATCTCAACTTGATTCAAGGGCAAAATTACTTAAAGGATAGTTCTTTAAAGATCAGGAATGCAATAAATTCATCCAGGCTAAAATAAAAACCAAAACCCCGCGAAGAAATTGAAGAGTAACAAGGGTATAATTCTGGTTAAATGGCTGATTCATTCTAATTGGTTTATGGTATACAAATCCAATATAAGAAATAGTAGCGTGCAGTTAAAGAAATAAAAAAGGGACTGCGTTTCTGCAATCCCTTATCTAATCTGGGGTGGAAGATCGGTCTCGAACCGACGACCTCCTGAACCACAATCAGGCGCTCTAACCAACTGAGCTACAACCACCGTTTGCGGCAAAAATAAAGCATTTATAACGGTTGACAAAATTTAAAGACAGGCACTTTGATTCCTTTCGTTTACAGCAAATTAGCTACAGAATCAACCGCTACAAGCTTCTCAACAGTAAAGCCTTCAGCGGCTTCAACACCGATCAAACGACCTAAATTTTTGGCGCGATACGCAACACTGTCAATAAAATTTTGATTGCTAATGGGTGTTTCTGGGGCAACGGAGGAAGGATCAAAAAACTGAGAGGCATAGGCCTCTACAGCTTTCATCTTGATATCCAAATAGCCACTAATATCCAAGCAAAGTTGCGGTTCTATTTCCTGCCATTGAATGTAATGAAGCACTTGCTTTGGGCGCCAAGCCGATTGTGGATTACCCTCTTCGTCATAGGTGTCAATTTTAACCAAGCCGCTTAAGAAACATGCATTGCTAACCAGTTCACTCCCACGAGCATGGTCAATATGACGATCTTCGATCGCATTGCAAAAAACAACATCGGGTTGATAATGGCGAATCTTCTCAATCACTTTTAACTGGTTTACCTTAGAGTTTTCAAAAAAACCATCCGCAAACCCTAGGTTCTCTCGAATGGAAACACCTATAATTTTAGCAGCTCTATGAGCTTCTTGACTTCGTAATTCGGGAGTTCCTCGGGTCCCTAATTCTCCACGGGTAAGGTCTATAATTCCAACCTTACTTCCTGTTGCTACAGCTTTACTTAGGCTTCCCCCCGCTCCTAGTTCTGCATCGTCGGGATGGGCTCCAAAGGCAAGAATATCTAATTTCATCTGTCTAAATTTTTATTTTTTACAGCTGACAGATGGAACTCGCTTGTAGTCATTCCACTGTGTGTTAATTTTTGATTGTGCTCGTTTCATTGTTTCGCTTTTAAAAGAGCTTGGTCTATATCGGCACGAAGATCTTCTTGGGCTTCTATCCCGCACGAAAAACGGATTAAAGAAGAACTTATTCCTTGTTCCATTCGCTCTTCCTCTGTCAGAAGCGCATGCGAGGCCAATCGAGGAACTATGAGTGTGCTCTCTACCCCTGCCAAGCTCATGGCTGCTTTGACGAGTGTTAATTCTGCACAAAACGCAGACACGGCAACTTCAGCACTCAATTCAAAAGAGAGCATTCCGCCAAAACCTTTCATTTGTTCTTTAGCCAAAGTATGATCTGGATGTGATGCTAGGCCAGGATAGTGAACCCTCTTGATTAACGGGTGATCCTCTAAATGTTCAGCTAACAACAGCGCATTTTCATTCTGTGCTGCAACCCGAAGGGCCAACGTCTTAATACTGCGTTCTAGCATCCACACCATCATATCACTCAAACTACCACCAAAATTAATGGCCGAAGCGTACACATGATCCATGATTGCTTGCGAGGAGACCACTACCCCCGCCGTAATATCGGAGTGACCTCCAAGGTATTTGGTGGCGCTGTGAGCTACAATATCGATACCTAATGCGATCGGATTTTGATTGACAGGACTGGCAAAGGTATTGTCAATCATAGTCCAAACTCCTTTTGATTGCGCCAAGGAAGCAATGGCTTTCAAGTCAACCAGCTTAAGTAACGGATTGCTCGGTGATTCTAAATATACCCCTTTGGTATTGGGTTGTAACTCCAACTCAAAGTCCTCCACCGATAATCCCTTAGTAAAACTGAATGCGATTCCCAATCGAGGAAATTCTTTTTTGATAAAGTTTCGCGTACCACCATAAATATCATTTTGAAAAATAACATGATCCCCTTGCTTCAACTGAGATAGCAACGCAGTGCTGATTGCAGCCATTCCTGAGCCAAAAATCAAGGCAGCTTCGCCACCTTCTAAAGCCGCTAGTTTTTGAACCAATGCTTCTTGATTGGGAGTGTTGAAATAACGTGGGTAACGTTTTTTGTCAATATCCTCAAAAGCATATGCCGAAGACATATAAATGGGAGACACTACTCCCTTGAAGCGATGATCCTCAAGTTCTCCTTCGTGAACACAAAGGGTTTTAAAGTTTTTTTTAGCTTCCATTATTTTCTATCCAAGTAATTACTTCCGGATCATCGGGATCTGTTCTAGGAGAAATTACCTTTTCTAAAGTTCCATCGGGGCCCAACAGATATTTCTGGAAGTTCCAAGTCACCTTGGAATCCATAACTCCGTTCTGTTCTTCCGAGGTTAAAAATTGATACACCGGATGCATATCTTTTCCTTTTACCGAAATTTTCTCCATCATTGGAAAACTCACACCGTAATTGACACTACAAAAAGTGGCAATTTCTTCATTGGTTCCAGGCTCCTGAGCCAAGAAATTATTAGCCGGAAAACCAATGATCTCAAAGTCTTGATCTTGATACTTTTCGTAGAGGGATTGGAGAATCTCATATTGAGGTGTCAGTCCACAACGGGAAGCTGTATTGACAATCATGATTTTTTTACCCGCAAGGGAACTAAAATCAAAAGTTTTTCCATTGATGTCTTCAACAGAGAATTGGAAAATTGTTTTGCCCATTTTTTGTGTCATTTGTCTTGAATTAGGGTTCATCATAGCGACGAAAACACCCATCAAGAGTACAGCTGCTTTCATAGAATTTTTTTTGAAATGCTAACTTACAACAAATTGCGGAGATTCGGCTCGCAGGGGTCTTTCAGAGGATTTCGGCACTTAGTCCTGCTTCAAGTAAAAGGGTACAACGTGGCTCCAAATCAGAATAAGCACCTGTTTTGACCACACATTTCCCAGAATAATGTACCAAAATGGCACATTGTTCTGCCTGTTGTTGGCTGTGTTCGCAAACACGAATCAAGGTCTCAATGACATGTGCAAAAGTGTTTACATCATCATTGTACAACATGATCTCATGTTCTTTATCCGCATCCAGCTCTGTGAGAGTTGCTACTTCAGGATCCAAAGAAGGCTTTTCTTCAGCCTTGAAAATCAAAAAGTACGGCCATCCAATCATGTTTTTCCTTACTGCTATTCAAACGATACCCTAATGTAGTCATTTGGTAAGAAATAACAGCTAAGTCTTTTTTGTAAAAACCACTCAAAAGGACTTTCCCTCCCACCTTGGTAATCCGAGCATAATCGGCCATTTGTTCCAATAGTACATTTCTGTTGATATTGGCAATGACACAATCAAACATACCGCGATTGGCAGGCACTTCATTTTGCTGAATAGCTTCCAGGGTTGGGCAATCGTTCAAAAGGGCATTTTCATGGGTGTTTTCGATACACCAAGGTTCAATATCAACGCCCAACACTTCAGTGGCCCCCAGTCGCATGGCGGCAATTCCCAAGACCCCAGTTCCACACCCCATATCCAACACCCGCCAAGCTGTACAATCAATTTCTAGCAAATGAGAGAGCATCAAAGCTGTGGTTTCATGATGCCCAGTACCAAAACTCATTTTTGGATTGATAACAAGCTCTAAGGGGTACGTCCCAGCAGGATGAAAACTCGCCCGAACACGACAACGCTCATTCACGATTACTGGAGTGAAATCCTTTTCCCAATCCGCATTCCAGTTTTGGGGGGCAATGCGTTTGACTTCATAGGCAATTGCTACTGCTTCATTGTCTATTAAGGAAAGTGTCTCCAAAACGCTCAAGTCCGTAGCGCCTTCTTTAACATAGGCCACCAATCCGGTTTCGGTTTCCTCAAAACTTTCAAAAGAGAAAACAGAAAGTTCCGCCAGAAGAATCTCTGCATAAGGAACCACTGGATTCAGCGTGAAATGAACCGCTACATAAGGGGTTGACATAAGAACTATATAGCGTTCACAATCCCCATAAAGTCATCTGCTTTCAAGGAAGCACCACCAATAAGTCCTCCATCGACATCAGCTTGCGAAAAAAGCTCTTCAGCGTTCGTGGGTTTAACACTTCCACCATAAAGAATGCTGGTAGTCTCAGCAACCGCATCACCGCATCGCTTTTGAATCAAGCTACGGATAAAGGCGTGCATTTCTTGTGCTTGCTCGGGAGAGGCCGTCTCACCGGTTCCAATAGCCCAAACGGGTTCATAGGCCAAGATAATTTTGGACCAGTCCAATCCTTCTTGTGAAAACAAGGCTACTTCGAGTTGTTGCTCTACAATTTTAAAATGATTGTCTGTTTTTCGATCAGCCAACTCTTCACCAAAACAGAAAACAATTTCCATATTGGTTTCCATGGCTGTTTTAACTTTATCTACCAGGCTTTCATTGGTCTCGTTGTAATAGGCACGGCGCTCTGAATGCCCCAACAGAGTAGCATTGATTCCAATACTCTGCAACATAGCTGCGGACACCTCACCTGTATAGGCACCAGAATCGGCGGCATTCATGTTTTGTGAGGCTACTTCTAAGCCTGTTCCTTTCGTTGCTTGTGCGATGCGATCCAAAAAGACCGTGGCAGGAGCAATCATTACACGTACTCCCGAAGGAAAGGCATTGGCTGTTAATTCTTTGACTAAATCAATAGAGCCTGCGGCGTCTTTATTCATTTTCCAGTTTCCGGCTACGATTTTTTGTCTCATGTTTTTCGTTTAATTTAGTTTGACCTGGGGATCCAATACGGTATAGGCAAGATCCACCAGAATATTAATTAGGATAAATAAGCAGGCAATAGTGAGGACAGCTCCCATCAAAACGGGAATGTCCAAAAAATTTAAGGCTGTTACGATTTCTTTACCCAGACCCTTCCAGCCAAAGATATATTCTACAAAAACAGCTCCAGCCAGCATGGAAGCAAACCAGCCAGAGAGCGCTGTAATCACAGGGTTTAAAGCGTTTTTTAGAGCGTGTTTAAAAAGCACCTGTGTCGTGCCCAAGCCCTTAGCATAAGCGGTTTTGATATACTCTTGGGACAGTACTTCAATCAGACTGCTACGCATCAGTTGCGTAATCACTGCAATGGGTCGGATTCCCAAAACCAAAGCTGGAAGAATGACATTTTTCCAGCGAATCTGACGCCCCATTCCAAAGTCATCAATCTCATACAAGCTGCCGGTCATGTTTAGATTTGTCCATGAATGAAATACATAGCCAAATAACCATGAAAATAAAATGGCACTTAAAAAAGAGGGGACACTCATGCCCAATGTACTGGTAAACAATATGGTTTGATCCCAAATAGTGTCACGATAACGCAAAGCCAACATGCCTAACAGAACCCCTAACACTATGGCAACTCCAATGGCGAATAAAGCCAGAACAAAGGTATTTGGTAAGGTTTCTCCAATAACTTCAGAGACGGGCTTTCCTTGCTTTTGATAAGAGGTCCGTAAATACGGCCATTTGACTACAGTTTGCCATTTATCCGTTTTAAAAAGTTGAATACCTGAATGCTGTTCAGACGAAAAGTGGGTGAAATGATTGGGCTCTCGAGAGTGGATCGAAAGGGGTGAAAGATCATTTAAGTAATACAAATACTGTTGATATACAGGTAGGTCAAAGCCATATTTTTTCTTTAGAGCTTCCAATTGCTCACTCCCTTCGTTTTGATCAAGCATCATTTGCGCAGGATCGCCAGGCAGGACACTGAAAATCAAAAACACCAAACTCGCTACCCCCAGGAGGGTCAGGGTTCCATTCAAGAGTTTTGAAAAGAGAAAATGTCCCATTTATGTATTGGATTCCATATGAATCAAAGCAAAAACAGCGTAGTTGATCATGTCTTGATAGTTCGCGTCAATTCCTTCACTGACCAGTGTTTTCCCTTCGTTGTCTTCGATCTGTTTGACTCGCAAAAGCTTTTGAAGGATCAGGTCTGTCAGAGAACTCACTCGCATATCACGCCAAGCTTCTCCATAGTCATGATTTTTATTTTGCATCAACTGATAAGTTGTTGCTATTTTTTCATCATACTGAGCCAAAGCCGCATCCAAATCAAGGTCGGGCTGCTCGGCAACACCCAAATCAATTTGAATCAACGCCATCAGAGAATAATTAATGATTCCGATGAATTCAGAAGTTTGCCCTTCTGCAATTTTTTGAGATTCATTTTGTTGCAGCGATCGAATGCGTTGGGCCTTGATAAAAATTTGGTCGGTCAATGAGGCCAGTCGTAAGATTCGCCAGGCACTTCCGTAGTCTTTCATCTTTTTTGAAAAGAGATTTCTACACTGCCCGATGATGTTTTTATATTCTTGTTCTGTCTGCGTCATTCGTGACCGAATTTGGTGTAAATTTCGACAAATTTTTATTCGAGACTACGTTATTCTCAGAAAATTTTACACGGAAATTATGACGCTAAATTGCCGCGGTACTCTTGTCGATCTTACGATTCCTAAAATAATGGGGATTTTGAATCTTACCCCTGATTCATTCTACGATGGTGGACGGTTTGACAGTTGGGATGCTGCCCTAAAGCAAACTCAAAAAATGCTGGAAGAAGGGGCTACTATTATTGACGTCGGGGCTGTTAGTAGCCGACCCGGAGCCACCGCTCTAAATACAGAGGAAGAATCCAAGCGCTTGTTTCCCTTACTTAGCGAACTGCTACGCGTCTTTCCTGAAACATTATTTTCGGTGGACACCTTTGACAGTCAAATTGCTCACAAAGCCTTGGATCAAGGTGTGGCCCTTATCAATGATATTTCGGGAGGTGCTTCGGATGCAGCAATCTTAGAAATCGTTGCACAATACGACGCCCCCTATGTATGCATGCACATGCAAGGCAGCCCTCAGAACATGCAAGATCAACCCGAATATCAATCCGTAGTGGAAGAACAGCTTTTGTATTTTTCACAAAAAAAAGAACAACTCTATAAAGCGGGGATTCAGGATGTCATCATTGACCCCGGTTTTGGATTTGGTAAAAACAAGGACCACAACTACCAGATTTTGAAAAACCTCAAACACTATCACCGTTTGAAAAGCCCTCTGATGGTTGGTATTTCTCGGAAATCAATGATTTACAAAACGTTGAATATTCCTCCTGAAGAAGCCCTCAATGGCACCACAAGCTTGCATACCGTTGCCTTGCAACACGGCGCACATATCCTGCGAGTACACGATGTAAAAGAAGCAGTACAGGTTGTGGAATTGTTGCAAGCACTCAATTAGTTTCTTACTTTTACCAAAAGCCTCCCCTTTGAATCGATTTGATTTCTTAGAGATTACATTCATAGACGTTCTCGACATCCTTTTGGTAGCCGTGCTTCTTTTCTATTTATACCGCTTGGTCAAAGGAACCGTTGCGATCAATATTTTTGTGGGTATTGTTATCATCTATTTGATCTACAAGCTTACCGATGCCCTCCATATGGACGTTTTAAGCAATATCCTTGGAAATTTTATCAGTGTCGGATTTTTTGCACTCATTGTGGTGTTTCAACAAGAAATACGAAAGTTCCTCCTGCTGATCGGTTCCACCAATTTTGCCACACGACGAAATGTGATGCGCTATTTCAACTTTCTCAATCAACGCCAAGCACCTTTATCAACTCTCAAAGTCGCTGCCCTTCTTAGAGCTTGTCAGAGTATGGCTGAAGACCGAACCGGTGCCATCATTGTTTTGGAGCGAAGTAATAGTCTTGATTTTTTAAAAAGCACAGGAGAAGCTTCCAAAATTGAATTGTCTCAAAATATTTTAGCTTCTATTTTTTTTAAAAATGGGCCTTTGCATGACGGCGCTATTATTGTGAAAAACAATACTATTACTGCGACTCGTGTCATCCTTCCTGTATCAGAAACCACTGATATCCCATCGCGTTATGGGCTAAGGCACCGCGCTGCCTTGGGGGTGTCTGAAAAAACAGATGCCGTGGTGTTAGTCATTTCCGAGCAGACAGGTTCAGTCTCTTATATCAAAGATGGTGCGTTTGTGCCTTTTGCCGATTTAGAGGAACTCAAGCGTGTCATTCAATCAGACTTAGTCAATTAGACAGCTTCCTTTTTTTCTAAGAATTGCACCTTATGGAGTTGAGCGTAGAAGCCATTATCTATTTTCAGCAATTCTTTATGGGTGCCTACTTCCACTACATTTCCTTTGTCCATCACGATAATACGATCCGCATTCTTTATTGTTGCCAATCGATGGGCAATGATTAGTGATGTTTTATCATGTGTTATTTTTTGGGTAGCTTTTTGAATCAATTCTTCAGAATGTGAATCAATGGAGGCGGTGGCCTCATCCAAAACCAAAATACTTGGCTTGGCCATATAAGCGCGAAGAAAAGCGATCAGTTGGCGTTGTCCCGAAGAAAGCATTACGCCCCGCTCCTTTACGTTATAGTGGTACCCACCCGGAAGGCTTTTGATAAACTCATGCACACCTATCTCTTTGGCAGCAGCAGCTACTTCTTCTTCCGTAATAGAAGTGTTTTGAAGGGTGATGTTTTTAAATATGGAATCCGCAAAAAGAAAAACATCCTGCAAAACCACTCCTACATGACGGCGTAAGTTCTTTAAGCTATAGTCTCTAATGGAAGTACCATCAATGGTGATACGCCCTGAATTAATTTCATAAAAACGTGAAAGCAGATTGATCAAAGTGGACTTTCCAGCACCGGTAGCCCCAACGATTGCAACCGTTTCCCCTGCTTTTATCGAAAAGGAAATTCCATGAAGTACTTCTTCTTCCGGTATATAGGAGAAATGAACTTTTTCAAAGGAAATAGCTCCTTCGATAGATGTTCTTTCTAGGGTTCCTTCGTCTTCGATTTCCTTTTCTGTCTCTAGAATTGAAAAGACCCGTTCAGCTGCTACCATCCCCATCTGTAGGGTGTTGAATTTATCTGCAATCTGTCGCAAGGGACGAAAGAGCATCTGCGACATTTGAATAAACAAAAAGATCGTTCCGAGAGACACATCGCCTCCAGTGGCCACATTCAAACCTCCGTACCAAACCAACAGACCAATGGTGATGGAAGAGGATATTTCAGCCACAGGAAAGAAAATAGAGTTGAACCAAACGGTTTTAAGCCAAGCTTTTTTATGTTTTTCATTAATTGCTACAAACGACTTGTACTCTGACTGCTCCCGGTGAAACAATTGCACGATTTTCATACCACTAATACGCTCTTGAACAAAGGTGTTTAAGTTGGCAACTTGCAGACGTACTTCTTCAAAAGCCTTTTTCATGGATTTTTGGAATACTCGGGTGGCATATAGAATAACAGGGAGTATCGAAAACACTATCAACGACAAACGCCAATCAACGAAGAGCATGACCCCAATGACCAACAGCATTTTTAGGAGATCGGCAATAATCATAAACAAGCCTTGAGAAAAAATACTTGCAATGGTTTCAATATCATTGACTGCACGAGTTACCAAACGCCCCACTGCGGAAGTGTCAAAATAACTCATTTTAAAACCGACAATTTTTTCAAAAAGCGTCGTACGCAATTTCATAATTACGTTTTGCCCAAGCCAGTTCGCATAAAACACAAAAAGAAATTGAAAGCTTACTTCTAGCAGTAATGTTACTAGCATCAATCCGACAAACAATTGCATACCCGCATAGTCCTTTGGAGTAATGTAATCATCAACTGTGATCATCAAAAGATAGGGCGTCAGCGTTGAAAATACAGAAAGTAAAATCGCAGCAAACATCACAAAATAAAAGACACCTCTATACACCGATACAAACTGCATTAACTTGGCAAACAAGGCTCGATCAAAAATCTTAGTGCTTTTTTTAGCCATTGTTTTCAAGATGTGTTAAGGGATAATCAATATGAACTAAAAACAAAGCATGAGCAGGAACTGAATATCCGGCTTCAGAGCGGTTTTTAGAGGCGATCGTGTGGTGAAGGGATTCCAATGTTCGTTTGCCTTGACCGATTTCTATGAGGGTTCCGACAATGGCACGTACCATGTTGCGCAAAAACCGATCGGCTTGGATGGTAAAGATAAGCTCATTTCCTTGGCTTTCCCAATGAGCCGATTCAATTTTACACAAAAAGGTTTTAACGTCCGTATGCACCTTAGAGAAACACTCAAAGTCATTGTAATCCAATAATGTCGCTGCGGCTTTGTTCATTCGATCCACGTCCAACGATCCTTTTAAGAAATAATGGTACGGGTATTGAAAAGGATTTTTAACCCGTGAAATATGATATTGATACGTACGTGATCGTGCGTCAAAACGAGCATGCGCATTCTCAGGAACCAAATGAATTTTATCGATAGCCAAGGAGGGAGGGAGATATTGATTCAGTAAAAAGGGAAGGTTTTCTGGAAGCGGCTTGCTATAATCAAAATGAGCCACCATATGGGAAGCATGAACTCCAGTATCCGTTCTTCCCGCAGCTGTCAGCGGAAGGGATTCTTGGAGTAGTGTCCCCAAGGCTGTCTCTAATTCTTGCTGAACGCTATGGGCATTGGGTTGTATTTGCCATCCGTGGTAAGGCTGACCGTTATAGGCGAAATGAATAAAGTAGCGCAAGCTTTTTTTACAAATATATCGCTTTATTCGATTGCTGTACTGAGGTTTCATTGATAGCATGTACAAGGGCTTTGGCTTCTTTTCGTTTACTGGTCATAAACACATCAGACTCAAAACCCATGCGGCGAATACGAACACAGTATAGGCATCTCCCATTCAAAAGAAGGCCGATAAAAAACAAGAGAAATAAAATAAAACTCAACGTTGGATATAAGGGGGGACCTTCGCTTTTTAAAACAAAATATGCCAATCCCTGCAAGCAAAGAAAAATAGCGGAAAGCAGGTAAAAAAGATGGTTGATTCGAACCAAAATCGCCTCATTCATTTCCTTGTAATAAATCTTTCGAAAAATATATTTTTCATCCAAACGATACATCAAATGATCTTCATCGAGAATCACTTGGGATTTTTGGTGCGCCGTAGATATGAACGTTTTTTTACAAAAACGGAGTGGAGCAACTATAGCCATAGCAAAAATAGGTTTCGTAATTTGGGTCCCTAAATATAGAAAAATGACTCGAATATGTCTTCTTTCCGATACCCATGGCTGTTTGGATGCTAAAATCATCAAGCATTTGGAATGGGCTGACGAAGTATGGCATGCTGGTGATATTGGCACTATTAGTCTTTTAGAACAACTTGAAAAGGCCAAACCCACACGAGCGGTGTTTGGCAATATTGATGGACACCAGATTCGAGCAGCCTGTCCTGAAAATCAAATTTTTTATTGCGAAAAGGTCAAGGTCTTAATCCGCCATATCGGAGGATACCCAGGGCGTTACAATGCCACTACCCGACAACTACTCGATGAACACCAACCCAAACTCTATATATGTGGGCATTCTCATATTCTTAAGGTGCAAAACGATCTACAAAAAAAATTACTGCATATGAATCCTGGTGCGGCCGGCCGCAGTGGGTTTCATCAAATGCGTACCCTCTTACGTTTTACTATTGATGAAGATCGGATTGAAAACTTGGAGGTAGCTGAGTTGGGAAGACGATCGGCTTCTTAGCGGATACGGTCAATGGAACGCACTAATGCCTCATCTTTACGAATCGCTCGGTGAGCTAATAGCAGTAGCATCATACTCAATAAGTCCAAACCGATACCAAAATCAGTGCTGAAATTAAAATCTGTTAACGAAATAGCATAAAGCCCCCAACCGAGTTTGAGTAGGATAAATCCTACGCTTACAACTATTAACCGTAACTGTAAGGGTCTTTTCATAAACATAAAAAGTGTAACTGCTAATAGAGCTATCATAAAAAAATGTCCAGCTCGAAGCTGCGAAGACTGAAGATATTCAAGTTTGAGATAAGCTCCCTCAGCAATAAGCATCACGACAAGTTGTGCAAACAACACACATACTAGGTAGAGACTTTGTATTCTTTGAATCATGATGAGGCAAAAATAACTTTTATTTGAATGGGTATTAAAATTTAATTCGTATTATTGGTGCGTAATCAGAACAATCTTAGATTACAAAACACCCCACCCACTTCAATTTTCTTTTACTCACCACCACTATGTACGAAATCGCTACGCTAAAAAGTAAGAAGTTAAATGAACTTCAAGACATGGCTAAAGGCCTTGGCGTGAAACGAATTACCGGTCTTAAAAAACTGGATCTCATTTACCAAATTATTGATTTTATCTCTGCTAATCCGCAAGCTATTGGCGCTTCCGATGCAAATGAACCCAAGGCCAACAAGCCAAAGGAACAAAAGCCCAAGGAAACAAAGCCGCAACGCACCAACAAGCCAGAGCGAGCACCCAAAGCAGAAAAAACACAAAATCCACAAGCAGGACCCAAGCAAAACGACGCTCAAGACAATGCCCCTGCCAAAGAATCCAAAGACAAAGAAGGGCACGACAACCCGAATCGCAAACACCAAAACAACCAAAACAACCGAAACAAAAACCGGAACCAAAATAAAAAACACCACGGAGAGCCCAATCATAATAAAGACCATCGCAATCGTTATCGCGAACCCGACTTTGAATTTGAAGGGATCATTCAAACGGAAGGGGTTTTAGAAATCATGCCCGAAGGCTATGGTTTTTTACGTTCCTCTGACTATAACTACCTCTCCTCCCCTGACGATGTTTACGTTTCACAATCGCAAATTCGTTTGTTCGGACTCAAAACTGGAGATACCGTTCTGGGTACCGTTCGTCCTCCCAAAGAAGGTGAAAAATATTTTCCACTCATTAAAGTCGATACTCTTAATGGATTGGATCCGAAAATTGTTCGTGACCGTGTTTCCTTTGAACACCTAACGCCTCTTTTTCCTCAAGAGAAATTTAAATTGGCCGACAAACAGAGTACCATTTCCTCTCGTATTATCGATCTCTTTTCTCCCATTGGAAAAGGACAACGTGGAATGATCGTTTCCCAACCTAAAACAGGAAAAACGATGCTCCTCAAAGACATTGCCAATGCTATTGCGGCCAATCACCCCGAAGTATATCAATTGATTCTATTGATTGACGAACGCCCGGAAGAAGTGACCGATATGCAACGTAATGTCGACGGTGAAGTAGTTGCTTCAACCTTTGACGAGCCCGCTGACCGCCATGTTAAAGTGGCTAATATCGTTTTGGAAAAAGCCAAGCGATTAGTCGAATGCGGTCATGATGTTGTGATTCTATTGGATTCGATTACCCGCCTGGCAAGGGCATACAACACCGTGCAACCCGCTTCAGGAAAGATTCTTTCTGGAGGAGTGGACGCCAATGCCCTGCACCGACCCAAACGCTTTTTTGGAGCGGCTCGGAAAATTGAAAACGGAGGTTCTCTTTCTATCATTGCAACAGCCCTGACCGAAACAGGCTCCAAAATGGACGAAGTGATCTTTGAAGAGTTTAAAGGAACTGGGAATATGGAACTCCAACTGGATCGTCGTATTGCCAATCGTAGAATTTTCCCTGCCATTGATTTGGTGTCTTCCAGTACGCGTCGAGACGATTTACTCCTTGACGAAAACACCATCCAACGGATGTGGATCATGCGCAAGTATTTAGCTGACATGAATCCTGTGGAAGCGATGGAGTTTATTAACGATCGCTTTAAGCGAACTCAAAACAATGAAGAGTTCTTGATTTCAATGAATTCGTAAGTAGGTTTTAAAGAGACCTTCTGCTTACTTAATAAAAAAAGCCTCACCTTCCAGTGAGGTTTTTTTTATATATTTAATTTGCTCTTAACCTACAAACATGTTGCTTTTTCAATATATTTCTTTGTTTATCAGTTCTTTGCATCGTAGCATTTGCTCTATAGACAAAAACTGTAAATGTTATTTTCACACCTCTTTTCTATTTCTGATCCTTTGCTTTTCAAATAGCATGTTATTGGCGCAAAATTTAGGTGAAATCAACGGGCGTGTTTGGGATCAAAAGACAAAAACGCCCATTGCTAATGCAAGTGTTGTGTTAAAAAATTCAACACAAGGCACAATCACTGATACAGATGGTTATTTTGTAATCAAAGACATACAACCAGATACTTACACCCTATCCGTAAGTCATTTAGGATATCAGATGTATTCGGATTTCAAACTGATTGTTAAATCAAAAGGGAATGTTTTTTTAGAAATCGAGTTAGATGAAGTTTCCACGTCTTTGGAAGAAGTTGTCTTGTTGAATACAAATACTATAAATAGTAAGGAAACACCCCTTTCCATTCAAACGCTTTCGGCAGTAGAAATCGAAACCTATCCAGGAGGAAATAACGACGTTATAAAGTCAGTGCAGAGCCTTCCAGGAATTGCTCCCATAGGGAGTTATAGAAATGAGTTGATTATTCGAGGAGGGGCACCCAATGAGTCCGTATATTATTTGGATGGTATGGAAGTGCCTAACATCAACCATTTTATGACCCAAGGGAGTTCAGGGGGTACCGTTGGGATTGTCAATGTCTCTTTTATTAAGGATATGACTCTTTCCCGATCCGCTTTCGGTGCTGAATACGACAATCCTTTGTCGGGAGTTCTAGCCTTTCAACAAAAAAGAGGCGATGCCCGAAAAGCTAGCTATAATTTTCGGGTCGGAGCTTCGGAAGCTGGACTGACATACAATGGTCCCTTGTTCAAAAAAGGGGAAGACTATTCTAAAACCACACTCATAGCATCCGTTCGACACAGCTACCTTCAGTTTGTTTTGGAATCATTAGGCTCTCCTGTTCGACCCCAATACTGGGACTATCAATGGAAGCTATCCCACCAAGTTAATGATCAAAATACACTTTCATTTATTGGTATCGGCTCCAAGGATGATACTCGAATTGTAGATACAGGAACTACTGCAACCACTGAACAGGAGCCTATAATCAAGCAAAACACTCATGCCATTGGTCTTACTTGGACTCATCAATATAAAAATGGGGATGGTAATTTAAAATTGACACTCAGCAACAATAAACTCGTAAATGACTTTTCAATTTACGAGGATAATGTTAATGAATTAAATGCTGTTTTTAAAAATGATGCCATTGAGGGAGAAACTAAATTAAGGCTTCACAGTACGCATTATCAAGGAAACTGGAAGTTTTCCTTAGGCACCAATATTCAAGCCTCAGCCTATAAGAACAACTCCTTCAGTCCTTTATTTAAAGCTTTTCAATACGACACAAAAATCAACTTTACCAAGTATGGTTTTTTTGTCAAAACCAGTGGATCGGTTTTGAATAATCGTTTAGACATCGCTTTAGGAATCCGTATGGATGATGATACTTTTTCTACAGGGTCAAATTTAGGAGACACCTTCTCTCCAAGGACATCTTTATCGTACGCACTTACTCAAGATTTTAAATGGAAGCTCAATGCATCGGTAGGTCGCTACTATAAAATACCTGTTTACCCACTATTAGGCTATCAGTTCGATGGGAATTATGTAAACAAAGATGCCCAATACACGCAAAGCGACCATATAGTGGTAGGAATCGCATACCGCCCACGTCCAAGCACCCTACTCACCTTAGAAGCTTTTTCAAAGGCATATTCTAATTATCCCATTTCAATAGCGGATGACATTTCATTAGCCAACAAAGGAACAGATTTTGAAATACTAGGAAACGAAGCCGTGGAGACAAAAGGAAAAGGAAAGAGTGCTGGAGTTGAATTTTGGTTCCAACAAAAGCTTACCAATCGCCTGTATGCAACTATGACCTACAGTTATTTCTTTAGTGAATTCAACAATCTCAATTCTGAAACGTTATTTCCTTCTTTGTGGGACAGTCGTTACATTTTTTCATTCACAGGGGGGTATAAAATGAAACGAAACTGGGAATTCAGCATTCGTTATCGACAAGCAGGTGCTACCCCCTATCCCCTCGCAGATGAAGAAGCATCGCTTTTGGCTTACCCAAGGCTCGTTTACGATTATACAACGCTCCGGAAAAACAACTTAGACGGTTTTAGAGAAGGGAATTTTAGGATTGACAAGCGGTGGAATTTTAAACGCTTTGCTTTCAACTTTTATTTTGAGGTTTTTAATTTTTTAGGGCAAACGGTTCAGTTGCCCGATGGCTATGCAATTCAAAAAGACGCTGATGGAGAAATCAAAGAACCAAAAGAACTGATGCGGTTACGTTCCGAAGGAATTAGTATTCCAATACCATCTGTTGGATTGGTGTTTGACTTTTAATGTCAACCATTCATGATTTTCAACCTCTTAAAAAACAAAAAAGCCTTCCTAAGTGGGAAGGCTTTTTTATATAGGATAATTTAAATCTATAAGGTCGCAACAAACTTGGCGAGCTTAGATTTTAAATTAGCGGCCTTGTTCGCATGAATAATGTTTTTCTTGGCGAGTTTATCAACCATAGAAATAACTTGCGGAAACAAAGTATCTGCTTCTTTTTTATCAGTGGTAGCACGAAGTTTACGAACTGCATTTCGAGCTGTTTTGTGTTGAAAACGATTTCTGAGTCGTTTTTTTTCGTTGGATCGGATACGTTTGAGAGCCGATTTATGATTTGCCATACAAACTGTTTTTTAAAAAGTAGCCCGTAGGGGAATCGAACCCCTCTTTCCAGGATGAAAACCTGGCGTCCTAACCGATAGACGAACGGGCCATTTGTTATAAGGTCTATAATTCTGACCTTTTCTAACTTTAGCGAGGCAAAAATACTCCTTTTTTACAGCAAACCAAAGTCTCCCCTGAAAATTTTAATAAGCCTTAGTAAATAAGTTCTCATTGCTATCATAGCGCCCCAAAACAAACATGTTAATCGACTTTCTTTTTAAGGCTCATGGAGAAGAAAGCCGTCTTTCAAAACCATGCATTGGTACATAAAATAATATCCTGATAAAACAAAAATGAAAAAAAACTATATTTGAAGTACCCCAAACATTCAATCTTACCGATGAAAGTAATTCGTTTCACTTCCTTCTTCACACTTCTCTTTTTTTTTGCGGCACCGCTGTTTATTGTCCAAGCACAACAAAATGTAACAAAAGCAAATATTGCTATATCGGGCTATGATGTGGTCTCCTATCATCAATCGGAACCTATACTTGGCAATTCCAAATACGCAGTTATTTATAATGGCATCTCTTTCCTCTTTGAAAATGCACAAAATAAAGATACGTTTGAGTCCAATCCAGAAAAATATGCTCCAGCTTATGGGGGATGGTGTGCCTATGCAATGGGGCTCAATGGTGATAAAGTAAGTGTTGATCCTGAGTCGTATACCTTAGAAGATGGGAAACTATATCTGTTTTACAAATCAACCTTTACTGATACTCGGAAAAAGTGGCTTAAAAACACTCCTAAACTAAAAGCCATGGCAGATATTAACTGGGGAAAAATTATTGCTCAACAATAAGCTCCTAAGATCATTCTATCATGACCCGAACCATTGCACTGATTCTCCGACTCATTGTTGCCGTGATTTTATTACAAACCCTTTATTTTAAGTTTGGAGGGCATCCTGAAGCCGTTCACCTTTTTACCACACTGGGTGCTGAGCCTTGGGGCAGAATTGGTCTTGGAGTCATTGAACTGATTGTTGCTATCGGCTTATTGGTTCCCAAAAAACAAATACTGGCTTCTTTTGCTGCTTTAGGTATTATGGCAGGAGCCATAGGGGCGCATCTGCTCACACCACTGGGTGTTGTTGTTGAATGGAATGAAAATTCAGACAATGGACAGCTTTTTTTTATGGCCTGCCTTTCATTTATATTCCTCGTTATTCACTTGCTTTTGTATTCCAGACAAATGCAATACAGCTTAAAAGAACTGATTCGTAAAGAAATATTTAAAAAAGTTTGATGCGCAGAACTACATGGACTCGTTTGCTACATTACGAGTTTTGGCCTTTTTGGTTTTTTTATATTCCCGCCTATTTTTATTATTTCATCCTAGCCATCAAATCTCGTCGATGGATCTATTTTTCGGTTTTGAATAGATGTATGAATTTTGGGGGGGCATTTTTGAGCTCAAAAAGTGCGTATTTGCAACAGCTCCCTCAACAATGGATCCCTAAGACTGTTTTAGTAAATCCTGATGAAGGCCTTTCCAATCTTGAACGCAAAATAGAAAACGATGGAATCACCTACCCATTAATTGTAAAACCCGATATGGGGGAACGCGGAAAAGGGGTTGAAATAATTCATCAACCATCGGAACTGAATACGTACCTCCTGCATCATCCGCAACAGTCGCTACTCATTCAAGAATACATTGACTATCCCATTGAACTTGGGATTCTTTTCTATTGGGATCTCCACGGAAAACCACAAATCAGTTCAATTGGTGAAAAATCCTTTTGTTCTGTTATTGGAAATGGAAAAGACTCCCTAAAAACGATCATTAAGAAAAACCCTCGGTTGGTGTCACGAGTGCCCTTTTTAAAAGAAAAATTCAAAACAGAATGGGAGAAAGTGCTCCCAAAGGGTAAAACATTATTGATTGAGCCGATCGGGAATCACAATCGAGGAACTACTTTTTTGGATGGTCGTAAATACTATTCGAAGGAATTGCTTCAATGGATTGCCAATTGTGCCACGCACATCCCTCACTTTGACTACGGTCGTTTTGATTTAAAAATTCAGCATTGGGATGCTTTTAAAATGAATAAAGGCATCAAAATAATGGAGATCAACGGTGTAAATTCTGAACCTATCCATATTTATGACCCCAATTATTCCCTTTGGAAAGCTTATCGAGATATTTTCCATCAAATGCGAGTCATTTTCGAGCTCAGTCAAAAAAAAATAAACGAAAAAGAACAAACTCAATCGCTCCTAGAATTCATTCGTGGCTCCCAGCTCGTTCTTAATAGAAAACCCTATTCCTAATCTTAGTTATGAATAAAGTACCCCACAAAATCGTTTTAACTGACCTAAAGAATCTATTGTTAAAGATAGATTCCCATTCCTTTGTCAAAAAAAACAAAAACCTGTCCGAAGGCAGTATTGGCGAACATTTTAGGCATATTATTGAATTTTACCAATGTTGTTTTTTACAAAAGGAATCTCGAGTGATCAATTATGACCTTCGAAAACGAAATAAAGAATTGGAAGAGAATACTGACTATGGAATTCAAATTATCAATAGCATTCTTATAGATATCAACAAACTTCAACCCACGGATGATTATTCCCTCACACTTCGGTCAGGACTAGATGGGGAAGCCAACCCACTGATTGAGGCTAAAAGTTCTTTTTTTCGCGAACTCACATATTGTTTAGACCATTGTATTCATCACCAAAGTCTCATTAAGATTGGCTTACTGGAACAAAAGCTCGACTACCTTATTGATGACACTTTTGGAGTAGCTTTCTCTACACAAAAATACCGTGAACAGTGTGCATCGTAAGCTACATTCCTCATGCATCAGGTTTTAGTTTTACCTCTAACCGGGACGAACAAATTGACCGTTCTACACGGGAGCCTGCTTTTTACTCCACAGGAAAAACAAAACTACTTTACCCCAAAGACCTCAACATGGGAGGCACTTGGTTTGCTGTTGATCCAAAAAACAAAAAAGCCTGTTGTTTGCTAAATGTAAAACCCATCCCAAATAGCCCCCCTCCAAAACTAAGCAGAGGGAGACTTCCTATCAAAGTCTTACTGGATTCAAAGTCAGTGTGTCAAAAAAAAGCCTTGGAAGACACCGCCCCATTTTTTTTGATTCAACTAAATTATGAGAACCAGAAAATAAAAATCACTTCTATTATCTGGAATGGATCGAAAGTAAAAGAACATTTACTCAATCCTAAAAAGCCTCACCTATGGTGCTCTACTAGCCTTTATTCCCCGCAAAGCAACGATACTTTTCAAAAGTTGTTCAAGAAAACGCTTCCCGATTTAAAAAGCCCCGAAAAAATCCTCAACTTTCATAAGGATGTAGCGCAACCACTGAACAGTGATCGATTCTTAAGAAAAAACAAAAATCTACAAACAGTAAGTATTACAAGCCTAACGGAATGCTCCAAGAAGTGTCATTTGACATATATAGATTTGGTGCAAGACTCTAAAACGAGTACCCTAGCCCTTTCGTCTTAATATGCCTTTGCAAAAAGGACTCGTTGCTGTGATGGCTTTCCGGAGAAAACACATTTACCTGCCGATTTTTCTCCATCTATGGGGAGACAACGAATGGTTGCCTTGGTTGCTTTTTTAATGGCTTCTTCCGTTTCTGCAGTACCATCCCAATGCGCAGAAATAAAACCTCCTTTTTCGTTCAATACGGTTTTAAAAGTTTCAAAATCATCCACCTCAGTGGTGTGTTCTGCACGATAGGCTATCGCACGATCAAACAACTGCTCTTGCATTTCTGCTAACAACTCGGGGACTAAAGTGGTGACCGTGTCCAAGGCAACTGTCCTTTTTTCCAAGGTATCGCGACGCGCAATTTCCACCTGCTTGTTTTCCAAATCTCGGGGCCCAATGGCAATTCGCAATGGTACACCTTTGATTTCGTATTCGTTGAATTTATACCCCGGTTTAAAGTTGTCACGATTGTCAAACTTAACAGTATGCCCTACCGCTTCTAATTCAGATTTGAGTTTTTCGGCAACTTCGGCAATGGCCGTTCGTTGTTCCTCCGTTTTATAAATGGGAACAATCGCCAGTTGAATAGGAGCCAAATTGGGTGGAAGTACCAACCCGTTATCATCACTATGGGTCATGATTAAAGCGCCCATCAGACGAGTCGAGACTCCCCAAGAAGTAGCCCATACATAGTCCAACCCTCCTTCTTTATTGGCAAATTTAACATCAAAAGCCTTGGCGAAATTTTGTCCTAAAAAATGAGACGTTCCAGCTTGCAGTGCTTTTCCGTCTTGCATCAAAGCTTCAATACAATAGGTTTCTTCGGCTCCGGCAAAACGCTCAGATGCTGACTTGACCCCTTGAATAACAGGAATCGCCAAAAAGTTTTCAACAAAGTCCGCATAAACCTGATTCATCAGACGCGCTTCTTCTAATGCTTCTTGCTTGGTCTCATGGGCCGTATGTCCTTCTTGCCATAAAAACTCAGCCGTACGAAGAAACAATCGCGTTCGCATTTCCCAGCGCACGACATTGGCCCATTGGTTTAAAAGAATGGGTAAATCGCGATAGGACTGAATCCAATTTTTGTAAGTATTCCAAATAATGGCCTCACTGGTGGGACGAACCACTAATTCCTCCTCTAGCTTTGCTTGGGGATCCACACGAAGCTTTCCGGGTTTGTCTGGATCATTGGTCAAACGATAGTGGGTTACTACGGCACATTCTTTCGCAAAACCTTCCGCATTTTTCTCCTCGGCTTCAAATAAGCTTTTGGGAACAAACAAAGGGAAATAGGCGTTTTGATGACCTGTAGCCTTAAATTTTTTGTCGAGTTCTGCTTGCATTTTTTCCCAAATAGCATAACCGTAGGGTTTGATAACCATACAACCGCGCACCGCCGCATTTTCAGCCAAATCAGCTTGTACAACTAGTTCGTTGTACCATTTGGAATAATCCTCGCTTCGAGTAGTTAATTTTTTTGCCATAAAATTTTTGGCACAACTTTTGCCATTATGTTTAATATAACTTCAGAGGCACAAAACTACTATTTTTTGTGGCTCCTTTAAACGAATAGATTATGGATATGAGAAAATTTACTACAGGAAAAAAAAAAGGCATTATTCTATTAGTTGCAGGAGTCTCTTTTCAATGCGGTTCGTTTCAAGGAGTTTCTTATTATGATTCTGATGGGATTTATAACAGTAATCCGGCACCCAGACAAAATACAAAAACAGCAATAAATGGCGCTCCAGCTTCAAACGTAGCTAATCAATATCAGCAAGCTCCTAGCCAAAGCAGTCAACAAAATACGGGGTATTATCAGAATTACTTTCAAAACCTTAGCGACGAGTATGTATCTACGCCTCCAAACAATGAAGTTTTTGTAGATGTAGACGGATATAGTAGCGCTCAAGTCAACAACCAACCTTGGGGGTCGCAACCAAATAACACGGAGATTTACCTAATCAACAACCGCCCGTTGAACCCCTATTTTTTTGGTTCTGGTTGGGGATGGAATCGGTTTGATTTCTGGAGATATAACAATCCTTGGGGGCGTTACAATGCCTGGGGATACGGTGGCAACCCTTATTGGGGATGGGCTGGATACAATTCCTTCTACGATCCATTCTGGGGTGGTTTTTATGGACCTTTCCCTTATCATAATCCCTATCGCTATTATTCGCCTTATGCCTATGGATCGCGTTATTTCAGAAACAACAACCGTTTCTTTAATGGTTTTGGGCAAGAACAACGCTACAGCCGTATGGCCACGCATCGGGGAGAAAAAGGCTACCGAGGCAGTCGCGGCGATCGTAGTCGAAGCGATAGAAAAGCAGCACAGCAAACTAAAGAAAGTCAAAACACGAAACAACCTCGTGTACGTTACAATGTGGGGCGCAACCTCTATTCTATAGGCTACGGTCGAATTCCTGCCAATTTAGGAAGAGCCAATCGAGGACAACGTGCCGCTGGCGCCGCTCCCACAGTAACACCTAACGCAGTGAAGCAAGTAGCACCCGTTCGGGTTAGAACTCCTCGAAGAGGTACGACAAATTATAACGGTCCACAGGGGACAATAAATACCACAGGTCGATCCACGAATGCTGGGCGAAGCCGAAACTATAACAATAAGGGTGACAGTCAGCGCTCATATAGCACCTCCCGTTCGAGTAGCCCTTCTCGCTCCTACAGTAGCCCAAGGGCGAGTAGTGGCGGAAGAAGTACGGGCGGAAGAAGTACGGGTGGAAGAAGTTCCAGCGGTCGTAGTAGCGGTGGTCGAAAAAATAATTAGAATACTTACTCCCCCACTCGTTATTACAGTCTCATCACTGTGCCAATTGTGTGTTATATGATATTGTAATAAATCACTCCTTGCCTCATCCTAGTAATATAATTCCATTGAAATGAAAGTACTTTTATCCTTCAGCCTATTAATTTTTTCTACCGCGCTATGGTCCCAATCGGTAACTGACGCCTTGTTGTTTACCCAAGAAGATCTGTCAGGAACCGCGCGTTACACTGGAATGGCTGGTTCTTTTGGAGCCCTAGGCGGTGATCTGTCCGCTGTAGCCGATAACCCTGCAGCCGCTGGTGTATTCAATTTTTCGGAATTGGGATTGGTTGCTGCTATCAACAACCAGGAAATTACATCCACCTATTTTTCTACAGCAACGGCACAGGAACAAAGTCAATTTCGTTTTAATCATTTTGGATTGGTGTATACCCTCAAAAATTCTATTGAAAATACGGATTGGACAAAACTTGCTTTTGCTTTTAACATTAAAAAAGTAGCTGATTTTGGGGTTAAAAGAAATGCATTAGGAACCAATTCCAGTCAAAATTTAGGGGACTATTTCACCTATTATGCCGATGGTCTAGCGACCGAAAACATTGAACTTTTTGAGGACGAAACCATCCCTGGGGTCTATGAGTATCTCGGTGATAATTTTGGATATGGAGCGCAGCAAGCTTTCCTAGGCTATCAATCCTACATCATCGATCCTTTAGTGGACGATGGGCGCAATACGGAATACCGATCCAATGTGGCAGGAAGCGTACAACACGACTGGAGTTCCCAGCAAAAGGGTAGGCATTACAAATACAATTTTGCCTTGAGTGGAGTCTACAAAGACAAGCTCTACCTTGGTGCGGCTTTAAACCCACATCGTTTGGAGTTTGAGCATCGTACGATACTCAGGGAGCGCAGCACTAACAGCAACAGCCCCGTGCAATCCATTGCCTTTGAAAATGTACTCAACACCTATGGAAGCGGCTTTTCCGCACAAGTAGGGATGATTTTGAAACTGCCCTTGTCGTTTCGTTTGGGGATCAGTTACCAAAGCCCCGTTTGGTGGAGCTTTGAAGAAGAAGGCCAGCAAGCTCTTAAAAGTGAAGGGCTTTTTGAGGACGGTCTAGTCACCACCGTAGTAGAACCAAACGTGGTCAATCGATTTCCTGACTATCAACTCAGAATCCCTTCTGTTACACGTTTGAGTTTGGCTTATATATTCAAAGACAAAGGTCTACTGAGTGTTGATTACAGTAGAAGTGATATCAGTGGATTGCAATTTGACACTGAAAGTCAAGGCAATTATTTAGGAAGTCTTAATAACCTGTTTCAAAACAATTTTATCGCTCGAGAAAAGATAAGTATCGGCGGGGAATATCGTATCGGACGTATCCAACTGCAAGGCGGTTATCTCAGTGCATCCAACCCCGATAAAAAGATTCAAAAAACCGACCAAGCCTATACAGCCGGACTTAGCTATGATCTCGGTGGCAATCTCTTTGGCATCAGTATGGTAAATCATACCCGCAACCGACAGGACACGCTTTACAGTGAAGGGCTAACCTCTGCAGTGGCCACCGAAGCAATTCGTACTCAGATATTTCTGACCTACCTTCTGAAGCTCTAGTGTCAAAAAACAAATAAAGCCCAGAACAAACATCAAAAAAAGGACTGCTTCAAGAGATGTCCCTCCCCTGCCGCTTTTCGCAATAAATCCTTACCTTTGCTGTAGTTTTTAGCGCTATGAAAATAGAAAAAATAGTACCTACAGAAGCCCTTGATTTGGACTCCGATCACCTGTCTGCCGCTTTGGAAACACCCTTGCGTTCAGATGCATTTGAACTAACGGACGAAGAGAAAATAAGTCGCATTCAAGAAAATGTAACAGACATTCTGCAAACCCTAGGAATGGATTTGACCGATGACAGCCTTAAAGGTACCCCCAAACGTGTAGCCAAAATGTTTGTCAAAGAACTTTTTGGTGGCCTCCACCCTGACAGACGTCCGGGACTGTCCACCTTTGAAAACAAATACAAATACAACGAAATGTTGGTGGAGAAAAACATTACTCTCTACTCCACCTGTGAACACCATTTGCTCCCCATAGTGGGGAAAGCACATGTGGCTTACATATCCAATGGGAATGTGGTAGGCTTGTCCAAAATGAACCGTATTGTGGACTATTATGCCAAGCGCCCCCAAGTACAAGAGCGTCTCACCCGTCAAATTGTAAATGAATTGCAAGGAGTATTGAACACCGATAATGTTGCCTGTGTGATTGATGCCAAACATCTTTGCGTGAATTCCCGAGGTATTCGTGACATCAGCAGCAGTACTGTGACTGGAGAATTCGGAGGGGTTTTCAAAGAAGAACACCGTAAAAACGAATTCCTAAAATACATTCAAATTGAGACGGAATTTTAATGGAACAAAAACTACGGGTTTACAATTCCCTCAGCGGTAAAAAAGAAGAGTTCAAACCCCTGACACCCGGCTATGTCGGGATGTATGTATGTGGGCCCACGGTATACAGTAATGTTCACTTGGGTAACTGTCGAACCTTTATTTCCTTTGACATTGTCTACCGTTATTTGAGTTTTCTCGGGAACAAAGTGCGTTATGTTCGAAACATTACCGATGCTGGGCACCTAGAAAATGATGAAGATGTCGGAGAAGACCGCATTGCTAAAAAAGCTCGGCTGGAAAAAATTGAACCCATGGAGGTTGTCCAGCGATACACAGTCGATTTTCACAAAACCCTCGCCCAACTCAACAACCATCCTCCAAGTATAGAGCCTACCGCCACAGGGCATATCATTGAGCAAATTGAAATCATCAAAGGGATCCTCAAAGCAGGTTTTGCCTATGAAGTGAATGGATCGGTTTATTTTGATGTGATCCAATTCAATAAAGAACAGCAATACGGGAAGCTCAGCGGGCGAAACATTGAAGACCTAATTCATAATACTCGAAGTTTGGACGGTCAAAGTGACAAGAAAAACCCTCAGGACTTTGCCCTATGGAAAAAGGCGGAACCCCAACACATTATGCGTTGGCCCTCCCCTTGGAGTGATGGATTCCCTGGCTGGCATCTAGAATGTACTGCCATGAGCACTAAATACCTCGGGGAACAGTTTGATATTCATGGGGGTGGAATGGATTTGAAATTTCCACATCATGAATGTGAAATTGCACAGGCCGAGGCCGTCAATAAAAAAAGCCCCGTAAACTATTGGATTCATGCCAATATGCTGACTTTAAACGGTAAGAAAATGGCGAAATCTACAGGAAACAATATTCTCCCCAATGAAATTTTCACAGGACAAAATACGCTGTTTTCCAAGCCTTATACGCCTTCTGTAGTACGGTTTTTTATCCTGCAAGCCCATTATCGCAGTATTCTAGACATCAGTGAAGCAGCACTTGAAGCTTCTGAAAAAGGCTACCAGAAGCTAATGGAAGCTTTTGATCAATTGGCAGATTTGCCCCAGGGGGTTTCTGGTGATTTTGACGTCAGTCAATGGAAGCAGCAGTGTTACGATGCCATGAACGATGATTTCAACACCCCGATATTGATTGCCCAACTGTTTGAAGCCGTTAAATTCATCAACAGCGTTAAGAACGGACTGCAAAGCATTGACAGCGAACAAAAAGAAGCATTACAGCAACTTATGAGCGCTTTTTTATGGGAAGTTTTGGGGCTTGAAAAGCCGAGCCAAAAAGCGATAGGAAAAACAGACGCTAAATTGGAGCAAACCATTGGGCTATTACTACAACTTCGCGAACAAGCACGATTGGACAAAAACTTTGCCCTATCCGACCAAATTCGAGACGAGCTGCAAGCCATTGGCGTTCAGCTCAAGGACACCAAAGAAGGGACCCAATTTCACTTGGATTAAATCTGATGTTTCGGAAACTATTGCTTGCCCCTTTCTTGTTTTTGATATGGGTATACCAAACATTCCTATCCCCTCTTTTACCACCAAGTTGCCGCTACACCCCTACCTGCTCGCAATATGCCAAAGAAGCACTTCTAAAGCACGGACCTTGGAAAGGAGGAATCCTCGCTTTTAAACGAATTATATCCTGTCATCCGTGGGGAGGATCGGGCCACGATCCTGTGCCCTAAACCGATCTTTTCTTCCTTATTATTTCCGTACATTTAACGCAACAAATTAACTTCTACAATGATCTTATTGAAGGTAAACTGGGCTCCTAGCGAATCCCTCTTCGAATTCTTTGGAATCGGGGTACGCTTCTACAGTCTGATGTTTGTAATTGCCTTTTCCTATGGCTTTTACTTGATGAAAAAAATATTCAAAAAAGAAGATATTAAAATCGAATATCTCGACCCCATACTATTTTATATGGTCCTTTCCACCTTAATTGGTGCACGACTAGGCCATGTGTTTTTTTATGACTGGAACTATTATCAAAACCATCTACTAGAAATTCTACTTCCCATCCGAGAAATTCGTGGAAGCAGTATGCTTTTTGGTACCATCGAAGGCTATAAATTTATTGGCTATCGAGGTTTAGCAAGTCATGGTGCGGTGATCGGGATTTTAATCGGGATTGCCTTGTACCAAAGACAATATAAGTTCCGTTCCTGGATCTGGATTCTCGATCGACTCACAATACCAGCTACCATAGGAGGTGCTTTTGTCAGGCTAGGGAACTTTTACAATTCAGAAATTGTAGGCAAATTCACCAATTCCAGTTTTGGGGTTGTTTTCCAAAACAATGGAGAACGATTGCCGAGACATCCCGCCCAACTCTATGAGGCGTTTGGATATGTGATACTCTTCTTTTTACTTCGATCGCTCTACAATCAAAACAAAACTCAAAAAGGCTTTTTATTAGGCGTCTATTTTACTGGGATTTTCAGTATTCGCTTTTTGGTTGAATATGTCAAAGAAAGCCAGGGAGGTTTTGAAAAAATACTCCCTATGCTGAGCACTGGTCAATGGTTAAGCATTCCTTTGGTGCTATTTGGAATTGGCTTAATCCTCCTTTCCAATCGAAAAACTGCTTAAAATAGTACTCATGAAAACGCCCCAATATCCTGTTGGCTCTTTTGAAGCCGTCACACATTTAAACGCAGAAGAACGCCAAGTACGAATCGCCCGCTTGGCCGCATTTCCCTTGGATTTGAAAGCAATGGCTGTTCGCTTGAACTCCTCAGAATGGGAACAAGCGTATCGTCCTGGTGGCTGGACAGCCATTCAGGTTGTCAATCATTTGGCAGATAGTCATCTGCATAGCTATGCGCGTTTTAAACACGCTGTGACCGAAGACAGTCCTACGATCAAAGACTATCCTGAAGCCCTTTGGGCTGCTCTGGAAGAAGGATCGGACAAAGCAAGTGTTGAAGCCAGCATCCATATGTTAAAAGGAATTCATTACCGTTGGGTGGCTTTTCTTCACAGCCTTACCGAGTCAGACTTCGACAAGACTTTTTACCATCCAGAAACTGAAACCCATCACTCTTTACATAAGGCCCTAGCCTACTATAGCTGGCATTGTGATCATCATCTGGGACATCTCAATATCATTGCGCAAATCGCATAAAAAAAGCCGTACATTTTGTACGGCTTTTTGTTGTGAACAAAACATTGAACTATTCGGAGAAAACCAACTTCGTTTCCAATACGATATCATCTAAAATCAATTTATCACCCAAGTTTTGAAAGAAGGTTCCGGAACGAAAACGAACTTCATACTTAGAACGATCAAATGAAAGATTGGCTATCCAATTCCCATTATCCGGTATTAGATCAAAACGTACTGGATGTGATATCCCTTTAATCACCAACTGACCATCCACTTTAAAGGCTCCCTTAGCAGCAGCTGTGGCGCCTGTAATGTTCAATTTCGCTGAAGGGAATTTGACCACTGAGAAAAAATCATCGGACTTGAGATGTCCCTCAAGGTTTTTGGCATACTCTGCAGGTAAATCTTGATTGACAATCGTTGTCATGTCCACTACAAATGATCCCGATACGGGAACACCGTCTTTAAATGCAATGGCACCCGATTCAAACGCTAGGCTTCCATAATGTTGTTTGGTGGTAAGTTCCTCCCCTGTCCACTTGATTGAACTTTTTGCTGTGTTTAAGGTGTAATCTTGGGCTGAGACAGCTGTAACAGTTGCCAACAAAACCAATAGGATTTTCTTTTTCATAAAATTTATATTTGTTTTAACAATATTTGTATATACAAATGTAAGATGATTTTTTCACTTTATCAAAAAAAAAAGCAGCCTAGAAGGCTGCTTTTTATATCAGTTAATATAGGTGCTATTTTTTTGTCGCTTCTTTTTTGGCTTGAGTATCAAACATTACTGGCGTAGCAATGAATACAGAAGAATAGGTTCCAACCATAACACCAATGATTAGCGCAAACATAAATCCTCGGATGGACTCCCCTCCGAAAATAAAGATGGCCAAAAGAACGATGAGCGTTGTCAAGGAAGTATTCAAGGTACGGCTCAAAGTACTATTGAGTGCGGAATCAACAGTTGTGTTAAAAGTCCACTTAGGATGCTCATTTACATATTCTCGGATTCGGTCAAACACTACTACCGTATCATTCAATGAATACCCAATCACCGTTAATATAGCCGCGATAAAGGCTTGGTTAATTTCCATATTAAACGGCATGAATTGGTATGTCAATGAAAAGACACCTAGTACAATAATCACATCATGGAATACCGCTGCAACGGCACCTAATGAGAATTGCCACTTTCTGAATCGTAATAAAATATAAAGGAAAACAACAATCAATGAGCCAATAACAGCCAAATAGGAGTTGTTCTTAATGTCATCTGCAATGGTTGGTCCTACTTTTATAGAAGACATAATCCCAAGAGCTTTATCGTCCGAGCCATTTACAAAGCTATCATAAGTGGTGCCGTCAGGAAGATAGCTTCCTAGGGCTTCAAAAAGTTTTGTTTGGATTTCGTTGTCAACAGCAAGGCCTTCAACATCCACTTTGTATTTGGTTGTTATTTTTAATTGATTGGCTTCTCCAAAAGTTTTGACTTCTGCACTTCCAAACACATCTACAAGTGCTGATTCAATTTCAGAAGGGTTCACCGCGTTTTCAAAACGAACGGTGTAGGAGCGTCCTCCAACAAAATCCACTCCTTGGTTGAGTCCAATCGTAAACAAAGATCCTAGGCTGATCGCTAACAATACCCCTGAAACGGCGTAGGCTATTTTTCGTTTCCCAAGGAATACCCAATTGATATTACTCAACAAGCCTCTGGTGGCAGCTGTGGCAAAGGATACATTTTTCCCTTTTTCGTTACGACTATCGACCAAGATTCTAGTAATGAAAATAGCCGTAAATAAAGACGTCGCAATACCGATCAATAGTGTGGTAGCAAAACCTTTAATCGGTCCGGTACCGAACACGAAAAGAATTAAGGCGGTAAGCCCTGTGGTGATGTTAGCGTCCAAAATTGAAGACAAAGCGTTATTGAATCCGTCCGCGACGGCTTTGCGAATTCCTTTTCCTCGTCGTAGTTCTTCACGAACGCGTTCAAAAATAAGTACGTTGGCATCTACAGAGATTCCAATTGTCAAAACAATACCCGCAATCCCCGGCAAGGTCAATACGGCTCCAAGTCCAGCCAATACACCGAAAATAAGGAGAATGTTAAAAGACAAGGCGATATCGGCAAAAATCCCAGAGGTTCCGTAATAGAAAACCATCCATACCAAGACCAAAGCCAAAGCGATCAAGAAGGAATAAACGCCACTTTCAATCGCTTCTTGACCTAATGAAGGCCCAACGATTTCAGATTGAATAATATCGGCAGAAGCTGGAAGCTTTCCTGCACGTAATACGTTGGCCAAGTCAATGGCTTCGTTTAGAGTAAATTCTCCTGTGATTTCGGAGCGTCCACCCGAAATAGCACCTCCAGGAACTCCTGGTGCGGAGTAAACCACGTTATCAAGTACAATGGCAATATTACTGGCTTCTTTAAAAGCTTTCCCCGTAAGGCTTTCCCAAGTTCGGGCACCCGATGCGTTCATCTGCATAGAAACAGCTGGTTTCCCGACCGCATCATAGGTCTGCATGGCATCCACAACAACACCTCCACTCAATGGGGGTTCACCGTTGCGGTTGGAACGCAAAGCAAAAAGTTCAGTTACCTCTCCATTGGCTTGCGCTTTGCCCCAAGCGAATTTGATATAACGATATGGTGCAGGTAATAATTTGCGAACGTCTGCACGATCAAGGTATTCAGCAATCAGTTCTTGATCTTTTTGGGCAAATTGAGCCAAAACAGGCCCTCCTTGGTATCCAAACCCTACGATTCGATCCAAAATTGGGTTTGGAAGGTTTACATCTGTAGAATCTTTTTCTACAACATCAGCCAATAAGTCATCAATAGCATCAGCCGCTGTTTTCTCGGTAGATTCTGTGTCTTTTAGTTCTTCTTTTAACAACTCGTTCGCTTGGCTTAAAAAACCAATCAACTGATCGTTTTTAAAAGTTTCCCAAAATTCAAGTTGTGCAGTACTCTGAAGTAAGTTTTGTACACGATCCACATCCTTCGCTCCTGGAAGTTCAACAAGGATACGGCCTGAAGTTCCCAAACGTTGGATATTGGGTTGTGTAACTCCAAACTTATCAATACGCTTGCGAAGTACTTCAAATGCTGAAATGATGGATTCATCTACTTTGCGACGAATGATGGGCTTTACTTGATCATCAGTCATATCAAAATTGACCTCGTCACTTAGTGTACGGTTTGCAAAAATATTGGTCTCTGCTAGTTTGTCACTTTCTCCTTTTACATTTTCAAAAGCAGTGAAAAATGATTCCACATAAGGTTCATCAGAACTTTTCTGAAGGGCATCTGCTTCGTCAAGTGCTTGGTTAAAAACAACATTTTTGCTGTTTTCCGCCAAACCCTTTAAGATATCACGAACAGATATTTGTAGGATCACATTGATTCCTCCTTTAAGGTCTAACCCTTTATTGAGTTCTTTCCCCTTGGCATCATTGTAAGATGTATAACCATAAATAGGAAGATTCCCGATAGAGTCGAGGTAGTTAACCACCGCACGATCTCGAAGTGCCAAGTAGTTTTCAGTGTCTTCAGAAATGGATAGAGCCGCAAAGTTGGCGGCCTTCTCTTCCTGTTGGCTTGTGATAAAGGTAAAAGAAAGCTGATACAAGCTCACTAGTCCGAAAAGGATACCAAATACTCGAATGAGTGAATTATTTTGCATTATAGGTGTATTAAAAGCATAATTAAAGCGAGCAAATATAAGTTTTACCCGATGATTTGACAAGTTCGTGTTCTAGAATAGATCACGCTTGCTTAGAGGACGTCTTTCAGTGCTTCATTCATCGTGCGAACAGCAGCTGCACTTTTTTGGAATTTTTCTTGCTCAGCACTATCCAGCTTGACGTCAACGATGGATTCTACGCCATTTTTTCCAATGATACATGGAACTCCAATACAGATATCCGATTCCCCATATTCACCCTCTAGATAAACAGAGCATGGAATCATACGGTTCTGATCGTGTAAAAGGCTTGCTACCAAATAGGAAACAGAAGCACCTGGTGCATACCAAGCCGATGTTCCTAATAGCTTGGTAAGTGTAGCTCCACCTACCATAGTGTCTGCGGCTACTTTTCCCAAAGCGGTTTCCGACAAAAACTGATGCACGGGAGTACCATTATAACTTGCCAATCGCGTGAGTGGAATCATGGTAGTGTCTCCGTGTCCGCCGATAACCATTCCTTGAATATCGTTGGCTGGTTTGTCAAGAGCAAGAGACAAATAGGTTTTGAATCGAGAACTGTCTAACGCGCCACCCATTCCAATGATTCTGTTTTTGGGCAGACCTGTTGCCTTCAATGCCAAATAGGTCATGGTGTCCATTGGATTGGAGACCACGACAACTTTCGTTTCTGGAGAATGCTCCAATAGATTTGTTACTACCGTCTGCACAATCCCGGCATTGATTCCAATCAGCTCTTCACGGGTCATTCCAGGCTTACGAGGAACCCCTGAGGTAATTACAACTACGTCGCTATTGGCTGTTGCGGCATAGTCGTTAGTCACTCCGACAAGTTTCGTATTGAATCCAAGAGTGGTGGCTGTTTGATATAAATCCAAAGCTTTCCCTTCTGCAAATCCTTCTTTGATGTCTAAGAGAACAACTTCACTCGCAATCCCTTTGATGGCAATGTATTCGGCACAAGAGGCACCTACATTCCCAGCTCCTACGATGGTAACTTTCATAATTCAATTGGTTAAAATGTTTTGCAAAGGTATCAAAAAAACCCTCTAAAATGATGCTATATAACGCGGAACTAGGCGTCTATATTCGCATAGATGGCATTCTTCTCGATAAACTCTCGTCGTGGTGGAACCTCATCCCCCATTAACATAGAAAAAACACGATCCGCTTCGCCTCCATTGTCAATAGTGACTTGGCGTAGTGTTCGCATTTCTGGATTCATGGTAGTTTCCCACAACTGCTCAGCGTTCATCTCCCCTAGCCCTTTGTAGCGCTGGATGCTTGATCCAGATCCAAATTCCTGCATCAGCCGATCGCGCTGATCGTCATTCCAAGCATAGCTTTTCTTGGCGCCTTTTTTAACCAAATAAAGCGGAGGGGTTGCGATGTATACATAACCCGACTCGATGAGTTCCTTCATATAACGGAACAAAAAGGTAAGAATTAAGGTAGAAATATGGCTTCCATCAACATCAGCATCACACATGATCACAATTTTATGGTAACGCAGTTTTTCCAAGTTCAAGGCTTTGCTGTCTTCCTCCGTTCCAATGGTGACCCCAAGAGCGGTATAGATATTTCTAATCTCTTCGTTTTCAAAAACCTTGTGCTGCATGGCTTTTTCCACATTGAGAATTTTTCCTCGTAAAGGAAGAATGGCTTGGAAGTTTCGGTCACGTCCTTGCTTGGCAGTTCCCCCTGCGGAATCTCCCTCCACTAAGAATACTTCACATAGCGTAGGATCTTGCTCAGAACAATCGGAGAGTTTCCCAGGAAGACCTCCTCCACTCATCACGGTTTTACGCTGCACCATCTCACGTGCTTTGCGTGCCGCATGACGCGCTTGCGCTGCTAGAATAACCTTTTGCACGATGTTTTTAGCATCATTAGGATTTTCTTCCAAATAATTCTCTAGCATCTCGGAAACGGCCTGTGACACGGCTGAAGTTACCTCTCGGTTCCCCAGTTTTGTTTTGGTTTGCCCTTCAAACTGTGGTTCTGCCACTTTTACAGAAACAATCGCAGTGAGTCCTTCGCGGAAATCATCTCCGGCAATGTCAAATTTCAATTTATCTAACAAGCCAGAACTATCAGCATACTTTTTTAGTGTGGAAGTCAAACCTCTACGAAACCCAGAAAGGTGAGTTCCTCCTTCATGGGTATTGATATTATTGACATAGGAGTGCAAGTTTTCGGAAAAAGAGGTGTTGTACACCATAGCAACCTCAACGGGAATGCCATTTTTCTCACCCTCCATACTGATTACATCCTTGATAATCGCTTCTCGGGACTCATCAAGGAAATTGATGAATTCTTTGAGTCCTTCCTCAGAGAAAAAAGTGTCTTGAATAAATTCACCTTTCTCATCTTTGTTTCTTTCATCGATGATGGTGATGGTGATACCTTTATTAAGATAGGCCAACTCACGCATACGCAGAGCCAGTGTTTCATAGTTATACTCTAAGGTTTGCTTAAAGATTTGAGGATCCGGTTTAAAGGTTACCACAGTTCCCGTGTGGTCTGCTGTTCCGACAGTAGCAACAGCAGCTAAAGACTTTCCTCTTTCATAGGTTTGTTCCCAAATTTTTCCTTCCCGGAAAACCCGTGCGGTAAGCGATTCAGATAAGGCGTTTACACAGGAAACCCCAACACCGTGAAGCCCTCCAGATACTTTATACGAATCCTTATCAAATTTTCCTCCCGCACCAATTTTGGTCATCACAACCTCAAGGGCAGAAACACCTTCTTTTTTATGGATTCCTACAGGAATCCCTCGACCATTGTCTTCGGTCGTGATTGAGTTGTCTTCATTAATGATTACTTTGATGATATCACAGTGACCCGCAAGGGCTTCATCTATTGAGTTGTCCACCACTTCGTAGACCAAATGGTGGAGTCCCCGTGTACCAACATCCCCGATGTACATGGAAGGGCGCATCCGTACGTGCTCCATCCCTTCAAGGGCTTGGATACTGTCTGCGGAATATTGAGGCATTTTTTTTTCTTCGCTCATGGAAAAAGGATAATTAGTTGACATTTGTCCGTCTTCCAAATATACAAAAAAGCCCCCCTAGAATTGGGAGGCTAAGCCTTGTAATTAAGGGGGATTTATTAACATTTAGTGGATAAAAAACACCCTTTTATTCATACTATTAATAGGCATCGTCATGAACCTTGGCTACCGCCCGACCACTGGGGTCGTTTTGATTTTTAAATGCCTCATCCCATTCGAGGGCTATCGGAGTGCTACAAGCCACAGAAGGTACTGAAGGAACACTAAGAGCCGCTGCTTCACTAGGAAAATGCCCTTCGAAAATACTGCGGTAATAAAATTCCTCTTTGTTTTGTGGCGTTTGGGTTGGAAAACGATAGTGTGCATTTTCCATTTGTTCGTCAGTCACCTTTTCATCCACCAACTCTTTGAGGGTGTCAATCCATGAATAGCCTACGCCATCGGAGAATTGTTCTTTCTGTCTCCACGTGATGCTTTCAGGTAAATACGATTCGAAGGCTTTGCGAACCACCCATTTTTCCATTCGTTCCCCATTGATCATCTTGTCTTTAGGGTTTAGCCGCATGGCTACATCCATGAATTCCTTGTCTAAAAAAGGAACACGTCCTTCAATACCCCAAGCGGCAAGCGACTTGTTGGCGCGCAAACAGTCGTACTGATGGAGCTTGTCCAACTTGCGAACCGTTTCTTCGTGGAAATCTTGAGCCGTAGGTGCTTTATGAAAGTATAAATAGCCGCCAAACAACTCATCCGCTCCTTCTCCACTCAGTACCATCTTGATGCCTAAAGATTTGATTGCTCGTGCCATCAAAAACATTGGTGTCGAAGCACGAATCGTAGTAATATCATACGTTTCCAAATGATATATCACATCCTTGATGGCGTCCAAGCCTTCTTGTATGGTAAATTTAATTTCGTGATGCACAGTTCCGATATGATCGGCTACTTTACGAGCGGCTGCTAGGTCGGGAGAGCCTTCTAGTCCCACAGAGAAGGAATGTAGCTGTGGCCACCAAGCTTGCTGAGTATTGTCCGACTCGATGCGCTTTGAAGCAAATTTTTTGGCTAAAGCTGAAGTAATCGAGGAATCCAAACCTCCAGAAAGAAGGACACCATAGGGAACATCACTCATAAGCTGACGTTGGACAGCATCCGAAAGTGCATCGTGCAATTCCTCAATACTGGTCTCATTGTCTTTAACTTTTTCAAAATCACTCCAATCCCTTTGATACCATTGAACCGGCTGGTCGGAGCCACTTTCCAAATAATGTCCTGGAGGAAAAAGCTCAATTTTTGTGCACACCCCTTCAAGTGCTTTTAGTTCTGAAGCTACATAAAAAGTGCCGTGTACATCCCACCCCATATACAATGGAATGATACCCATATGATCACGAGCAATAAAATAGCTATCCTTCTGCGTATCGTAGATGGCAAAAGCAAAGATACCATTGAGCTCATCCATAAAGGCTGGGCCTTTTTCTTGATAAAGGGCCAATAAAACTTCGCAATCTGAGTCTGTTTGGAAATCATATGATCCTTCAAATTGCTTTCGCAAATCGCGGTGGTTATAAATTTCGCCGTTGGCTGCCAACACCAAAGACTTGTCAGCAGTAAATAAAGGCTGTTTTCCCGAAGTAGGATCCACAATTGCCAATCGTTCGTGTGCTAGAATAGCATTGGAGTGATTGTAAATACCGCTCCAATCTGGCCCGCGATGACGAATTCTTTTGGACATGGTTAACAATTGAGGACGAAGCTGTTCGACATCCTGTTTTAATTCAAAAGCACATACGATTCCGCACATAATTATTTATTTTTTTCAAAAGTAACCATATTGTTTATTAATAAACCTATAATCATGATTATGGTTTTATTAATAAATACGAGTCAATTAATTTTAGATAATAACAAACAAAAATGCGGCATTTAGCCGCATTTTATTCATATTGTAAACCCTCGCGAGTTAAAAACGATTGGAATAGACAATCTTACCGTTAATTAGCGTAGCGATAACACGTGTCTTAGGGATTCTTCGTTCTGCTACCTCCATAATATCACGATCTAGGATGACAAAGTCAGCAAACTTTCCTACTTCAATCGTTCCCTTAATGTCTTCTTCAAAATTTGCAAACGCAGCCCACCGGGTCATTCCCATCAGCGTGTTGTAGCGTGAAATTTTATTTTCAGCCTGATAGCCGTCCTCGGGAGAGTCTTCTAGGTCTTTGCGCGCAACGGCAGCATAGAACGTATGGAATGGGTTTACTGCCTCCACAGGGAAATCAGTTCCCAAAGTTAAAATACCCGCATTATCTAATAATTCGGCAAAAGCGTAAGCAGAAGATTCTCGCTTTGAGCCCAGTCGATCTTTGGCCCAATACATATCGCTTGTAGCATGAAGTGGCTGGACAGAAGGAATTATTTTTTTACTAAAGTTCTCAAAATCCTTTGGAGCCACAACCTGAGCATGTTCTATTCGCCAGCGGGGATCACGTAAAAAGCGAACCTCATTGGTGTAGGCATTCAAAACAGCTTCATTGGCTGCATCCCCAATGGCATGGGTATTCATTTGAAATTTTGTCTTCGCAATACGTGCTGCCAAACGCTTAAGCGAATCCAAATCAGTAATCATCTTACCACGATGCCTAGGAGCGTCTGCGTAGGGCTTTAACAAAGCGGCTCCTCTAGAGCCTAAAGCACCGTCCGCATATACTTTCACAGAACGAACATTCAAAAAATCATTGGTATAGATGCCATTAGATAGATAGTATTCCAAGTTTTCCTTGGTGTTCTTTATCATGGCATAGACACGCATCTGTAGCGCGTTTGTTTTTTGAAGGCTATCGATTAATTCAATATCCGAACGATCAATTCCTGCATCTGTAACCGTTGTTAAACCGTGTTTAAAACACAACTCTTGAGCCGCTATTAAGGCTTCTGCTTTTTGTTGTTTGGTAAACGGAGGTAATGCCTGTGTTACCAAATCCATGGGGCGATCAATCAAAACCCCTGTAGGTTTTCCTTTTTTGAGTACTACCGTACCTCCTTCAACTGCTGTAGAACCATCAATTCCTGCCAAATCCAGTGCTTTTTGATTTACGAGCATGGCATGACCGTCAATGCGTTCTAATACAACAGGTGTCTCTGGAAAAAGTGCGTCTAGTTCTTCTTTGGTAGGGAACTCCTTTACTTTCCAGTCGTTTTGATCCCATCCGCGGCCATAAATTACCGCTAAGTCTTTACCTGTGGCGTAATCTTTTACTCTTTCTAAAACCGCTTCAAAACTTTCAGTTCCCTCCAGTTGCGCTTGTTGCAAGCTAAGTCCCAGTTGCAAAAAATGGCTGTGGGCATCGATCAGCCCTGGAAAAATCGGAAGCCCTTGTGCATCAACCACATTCTTGGCCTTGTATTTATCCAATATATCATTATTCCCAACATCAATAAACTTACCGTCCTTAACAGCAAAAGCTTGTACTTTATCTAAGTCCTTGTTAACTGTATAAACCAATGCATTATGAACCACAAGGTCTGCATTGGGCTGACAGGACATTAGTGTTAAAATTCCGGCGAGTAATAGTAAATTTCTTGGCAACATATAGGTTCCTTATTTAACGGTGCAAATTTAACTGATTTTTTAACGAAAATAAAATGAAAACACGCTATTTATCAAGGTTTAAAGGTTGACGTTAATCTTATAGCGAGCTCCTAATAGCAACATGTTTTGGTTTAAGGGAGTAAAATCCCACTGATAGGGTGTATCGCCAAACACAGAACGATAGCGAACAAACACGTTCCACTGTTCATATATCTGATAGGAAACTTCTGATTTTATAAAGGATACTGACGATATATTTTTAAGTTCGGCTTGATTGACAGCTGGGTCTTGCAACAACAACACTGGACGATAGGCCCCCGGGCGGCTTCCAAGAAAATGAAAGGAGGTAAACCAGCGCATTTTTGATCCAATGTTCAAATTGCCAACCAATTGCGCCTCAATATCTGGCAGGTTCCATGCCGCCATTTGTGTATCAAGATTGTATGTGTTTTGCTGAATGTTAATCTGTATCTCACTTTGGTTCTTGGTTTTGTATTTTAAACCCGCAATAGCACCAAAACGTGTTACTGTGTCGTAAATCCAACCGTAGGAATTCGCCAAACGGTATCCGTGCTCATTTGCTAACGGATCCATGGCAAAACGCTGGAAAAGATTAAAATTATCCGCTTGACTGTACTGCCCTGCCAACTGAAATTCTACTCCCGATTTGAATAATGTAGTGAAACCTAGTTCTCCTTTGTACTTTTCATCTGTGGGTTGCAATTCTAAGGCTGGAGCCACGAAAGGATTCTGCTGAAAAGCGGTATAATATGAATTGAGACGAAGGTTTCCACTGACTTTTAGATACGGCTGCATCTTCTTCTTGGGATCGCTATAAGCCATAAACACCTCAGGATAGAAGAAATAAGAAGGGGTCTCTAAAGCAACATCTCCGAGAAAATACTGTGCCTTAGCTCCAATTTTATATTTAAACTTATTGCGCACATCTGCCAATTGGACTTGAACTCCTGCCTTGGATTGGTTGTATTTACTAATAGCATTGATGAAATAGTCTTCTTGAAAGGTTGTCTGTAAAAAACTTATGCTGGGAGTGATATCCAAAAAAGCATTGAAAATCGAAATTCTAAAATTGGGCGCCATATGGGCAAACTGTTCTGTAGTCCCAAATCGATCCCCAGAATAGCGAAATTTGGCTTGAATCTTCTCTAGCCAATTGTCATACCACTGCCAATTCGACTTGGCATAAACGGAATAAAACTGCTGCTCAAAATCCAACAAACCACTTGCAACACTATTGTTTATTGTAGAATCATCAGGATAAACTCCATAGTAATTACTATTCGTTGACTCAAAACCAAGCTGATGTAAGGCCGAAAACTGTGAGGTATTATACTGATGTGTTGCGGCAATATCTGTTTGGCCTCGCTTGCTGGGAACAGCCGTCTCAGGAACGCCCCCCTCCCCTTCTGCAAAAACATCAAAGCCCAAAGCCTGTTGACTATCTAAGGGCGCACGAACAGATGCGTCAATAAGGTATTGTCCAAGATTTCCAAAGCCCAAACTGACTTGGCTGTTGGTGGGTGCCTCTCTGTTTTTTCGTTGAAGTTTTAGCGGACTGGCTTTGTTGGGCACAAAGGTGGAAACAACTTTAATTTCTTGGGGTTGGTATTCTAATTTACGTGTTTCTGGTTGTAATGCTTTTAAATCTAGCTCTTCCGTGTTTAATTTAAATGCATCGGATAAGCTGGGGGTATACGATTTGGTAACTGTGACTTTTTGGGTACCCAAATCCTCCTTTTCTTGTGCCCTAGCCACTCCCAGCGTAAGAACTAGGGATAAAAGAAATTGAAAAATCTGTTTTCTAGTTGTTACCATTTTCTATACTTTCATTTTTTTCAGCTTCCTTTTTTTCAATTGCTTTTTTCAAATCTTGGGCTTGGGTAACGATTGTTGTATACTGCTTGAAATTCTCGATAATCGAATCCAAAATAAACAAGGCCTGAAAGGCATCTTCCAATTGCTCAAAGTTTTGAGCCATCAGCAATAAACTCTTAGCACTCCATTCCCCAGCGCTACTATACTTTTGCGCAATAACTGCAATGGTGGCATTGGATTTTTCAAAAGACCCTTCTTGATGCAACAAATACGCTTTAAAATACAGCGCCTCAGCAGCCAGCGCATCCGTAGGTGCTTTTTCCAAAGCGATAAATGCTTGTTTGGCCTTTGCCGAGTCTTTGAGAATCAGAGACGAATGCGCTAGCATATCGTAGGCATCCCATTTCACTTTCGCTGATACATTAGAGAGTGATAATACCTTTTCGCTCTGGGCTACAGACTGGGTGTAATTCCCTGCTTCATAGTAGGCTTTCATTAAATTGAACTCCGCATATCGCTTGTTCTCTTTGAAATTTGCACCCGTTTCCAAACGTTGCCAAATCGGGATTGCATTTGCTTTTTTATCGTCATTCACGAGAGCCATTGCCGAACGCACCAAAGCTTTTTCGGTATATTCATTATCGGAATCTATAACTTTTTCATAAGCAGCAACGGCTTTCGGCCAATTGGATTCTTCAAAGTATATTTCTCCCAAATAAAAATGTGCAGCCACACTATTGGCTCCAGATGGATGTTCCGTGGTATAATCTACTAGGAGTTTTTCCGCCTGATTTTTCTTGTTGTCTAAAAACTTCTTTTCTGCGGCTTCAAAAGCGGTTTTCTCTAATTCATTACTACTAAACGATTGAATTCTATTATCCCGCAGCCATCGGGAAAAGTCAGAAACTTTACCAGACTCTACGGCAATCTCCCGAAGTGTATTAAGTCCTTGCTGTGCCACATCTGACTTCGAATATTCCAACACCAATCGACGCAATACCACCGTTGCTTCTGACAGTCGTTCTTGATTGTATAAAATCAAACCTTTGTTGAGCAATGCTCGGCTGCTGTAGGGGCTTTTTGGAAACAGTCGAAGGAGTTTGTCGTATTGGGCTATAGCTGCCACCACTTTGTTTTCACTCGCCAGGGTGCTGGCCAAGGCAAATAAAGCATCATCCACCAAATTATGCTTTGTACTAGAGGAAATCAAGGCTTCTAAATTCTCTATTTTCTGGAGATTACGATCTACAAAACCATACGAAATCGCTTTCTGATATAGGGCATAGCTTCCTTTTGCTGGATCCAATTGAATGGCTTTATTGTAGCTCTCCATCGCTGGCCAATACTGCTTATTGGCAAAATAAGAATCTCCCAATCGAAGAAACAAGTCGCGTTGCACCTCTTTGCGTAACGCATTCTTTTGTTGGGTTTGGGCATCAAAAGCCTGAATCGCTTCAGAATATTGTTTTAACTTGAAAAAAGCGTAGCCTTTATTGTATTCTAACGCTTTCCATTCTTCTAATTCACTTGCTGCTGTTTCTTCTTCAAACTGCTCAAAAAGATTTACAGCACTCGCATAGTTATTGTGTTGATAATCCGATTGCGCTTGCCAGTAGAGGGCTCTGAGAGCCATCGTTTCCGATTCATTTTTCTCATTAGCCTCTTCAAAGAACTGAGAGGCCTCCCGATAATTGCCTTGCTGGTAGGATTTAAACCCTTGCAAAAACAATACCTTTTGTAAGGTCGCATTGTCTTTAAACAATCCCTCTTCTTTGAGCAGTCGAATCGCTTGTTTGTAGTTTCCGAGCTTGGTATATGATTCCACCAGTAATTCTTCCATCAAAAGTTTTTCGGGATGGTCGGGGTAATTAGAAATAAATTTTGAGATTACTGCTTGTGGAGACTCATACGGATTCCCCAATTCGTAGCTCAGTTTTCCGTATTGAAACAAGGCATCTTCTGTCACTTTTGCATCAAAAGTCATCTGAGACGCAGAGCGAAAGGCATTTCGTGCTGCGGTTGGCTTTTTGATTTGTAGATAGCAATAACCCAAGAAATAATAGGCGTTTTGAGCAAGGGCATCTTTTTTACCTACAATTTTATTGAATTGTGCAACAGCCTCTTCGTAGTTTTTTAAATGGTAATGCGTATACCCTAACTGATAATAATCAACATTGGACCATCTATTTTTCTTGCCCTCATAGGCCAATAAATAGGGTAAGGCTTTTTCGTATTCCTCTTGATTAAAATGGCTTTCACCCACTATTTTGGAAAGCTCAGAGGTGTTTGCATTGGACTTTTCCAATTCAGCCGTACCCAAAGCAATGGCTTCCCCAAAGCGTCCCAACTTAAAATTCATATCCACCTTAAAATAACCCAAGTCTTTTTGTTGATTGGGGTTGGACACCTTCCCAAAAGACTGACTCGCACCGTCGTAGTCTTCAAGTTGGTAGGCAATATGTCCCAGATAGTAGTGGGCGTCCGACTCATATTCCGGGTGGTCTTGCACCTTTTCCAATAAGGTTTGGGCAGCGTTATAGTTTTTTTTCAAAAAGTAGGTATATCCTTTGTTGAAATAGTATTGTGGTAACTGTGGCTTGGGAACCTCTCGTTCTTTTACTTGACGAAACCACTTAAGGGCATAGCCATACCTTTCATTTTCAAAATAGAAGTTTGCCAGATCAAAAGGAATACCAACCCCATACCAACTAGTAGGATAGTCTAATAAAAAGGTTTTTAGCTTTTTCTCGGTTCCGGGTGTGTTGAGTCGAAGTGCGGAAGAAAGAATTCTGTAGGATTTTTCCTCACTCTTAAAAACATCTTCCGATTTATCTTGAACTTCCCAAGCGCTCCAGGCATTCGAATAGTCCTTTTGTTGATAAAATATTTGCGCGCGATTCCGACTATCAAAAGGATAGCGTACGTTTTGTGTCCAAGCTATTAGACAGGTGAAATAACATGCTGCAAAAAACCAAATTCTCATCCCATCAAAAGTAATCATCTTCCCAGCCAATAAGAACGGGATTCCTGGCCTACCACTTATTTTTATTCACAATCTTATCACCACTAGAATAATCAACTTATTTTTACGTCATGGCAAACGCGATATTATCCTTTACCAAAGCCCAAATCAAACAGGGAGACAAAATCGTTCTTTCGGACGTTGATCTCACAGTTCATTCGGGAGAATTTGTATTCTTGATTGGCAAAACAGGCAGCGGAAAAAGCAGCCTCATCAAAACCTTATACGGGGACCTAAATCTTGACAAGGGGCAAGGTCAAATTACCGGCTATGACCTCGCAGCCTTAAAAGAAAAGCAGATTCCCCAACTGCGCCGTAAACTGGGCGTTGTTTTTCAGGATTTTAAGCTGCTTTCCGATCGAAACATTTTTGACAATCTAAGTTTTGTTCTGAAAGCCACCGGTTGGAAAGACACTCAAAAAATCACAGAGCGGATCAAAGAGGTGCTAACCCTTGTCGGAGTTGATGCCGACTTACAAAAATTTCCTTTTGAACTTTCGGGTGGGGAGCAACAACGAGTAGCGATTGCCCGGGCCCTTTTGAATGAGCCCGAATTGATTATTGCCGACGAGCCGACAGGAAATCTTGATCCTGAAACCAGCAAGGAAATAATGACGTTATTCAAAAAACTTCACAGTCAGGGAATGACATTACTGATGGCCACACATGACTATAACATGATTGTTAAGTTCCCAGGACGCATCTTCCGTTGTGAAGAAGGACAACTCTTTGAGGTAATCCAACAATAAAGCTTATCCTTGACGCTTACGATCGGTCTCGCTAAGCAATATTTTACGAAGTCGAATAGCCTTGGGAGTTACTTCCACATATTCATCGGACTGGATATATTCCAATGCCTCTTCCAATGTAAAAACAATCGGAGGAGCCAATTTCACTTTATCATCGGAACCTGCGGCACGAACATTCGATAGCTTTTTGGTTTTAGTCACATTGACCACCATATCATCATTTCGTGTGTTTTCTCCAATTACTTGTCCTGTATAGACTGGTTCGTTAGGGCCAATAAAAAACTTTCCACGCTCCTGAAGTTTATCTAACGAGTAAGGAATTGCATTTCCATTTTCCATAGAAATCAGTGAACCGCTCATACGCCCAGGAATTTCTCCTTTATAGGGTTGAAATTCTTTAAAGCGGTGATTCATAATAGCCTCTCCAGCAGTAGCAGTCAACAATTGATTTCGCAAACCGATGATTCCCCGAGAAGGGATAATGAATTCGCAAATCATTCGTTCCCCTTTGGGTTGCATGCTAAGCATCTCACCCTTGCGCAACGTTACCATTTCAATAGCCTTACCCGAAACTGTTTCGGGAAGATCGATGGTTAATGCCTCAATGGGTTCGTGTTTCTTGCCATCAATTTCTTTGATAATTACTTGTGGCTGACCAATTTGAATCTCATACCCCTCACGGCGCATGGTTTCGATCAAAACCGATAAATGGAGTACTCCCCGACCGTAAACCATAAATTTATCCGCCGCATTGGTTTCTTCCAAGCGCATGGCTAAGTTTCGTTCCAGTTCCTTCTCCAAACGATCTTTAACGTGACGAGAGGTCACAAACTTTCCGTCTTGACCAAAAAAAGGTGAGTCGTTGATCGTAAACAACATACTCATGGTTGGCTCGTCAATAGCAATGGACGGTAAGGCCTCTGGATTTTCGATGTCTGCGATGGTGTCCCCAATTTCAAATTGCTCCAAGCCCAAAATAGCACATATATCACCGGCTTGTACTTCTTCCACTTTCTTACGACCCAAACCGTCAAAAAGGTTTAATTCTTTAATACGTGATTTGGTCTGAGTGCCATCTCTATGAACAAGAACCACCTGTTGGTTTGCTTTGAGTGTTCCACGATGCAGTCGACCAATCGCAATGCGTCCAGTATAAGAAGAAAAGTCTAAGGAAGTAATCAGCATTTGAAGCGATCCCTCTTCTACTTTAGGTACAGAAACATGTTCAAGTACCATGTCCAGCAAGGGCTCTATGCTGTCAGAAGGCTGTTTCCAGTCTTCGCTCATCCAGTTATTTTTAGCAGACCCATAAACCGTAGGAAAATCCAATTGCCATTCTTCAGCACCCAACTCAAACATCAAATCAAAAACAGACTCATGTACTTCATCGGGGGTACAATTCTCCTTATCCACCTTATTGACCACAACAATGGGTTTTAACTTAAGATCAAGAGCTTTTTGCAACACAAAACGCGTTTGAGGCATAGGCCCTTCAAAAGCGTCGACGAGCAACAAAACCCCATCGGCCATATTGAGGACACGTTCCACTTCTCCGCCAAAATCAGCGTGACCAGGAGTGTCAATAATATTAATTTTAGTGCCTTTATAATCAACCGCAATGTTTTTTGAGAGAATGGTAATCCCGCGCTCACGTTCCAGATCATTATTATCTAAAATCAATTCTCCCGTGTTCTGGTTGTCTCTAAAGAGCGAACAGTGATACATGATTTTGTCTACTAAAGTGGTCTTGCCATGATCAACGTGGGCAATAATGGCGATGTTTCTTATTTCTTTCATCGGATTTTTAATTGCGGCAAAGATAGTTTTAATCAGCTGACAAAAGTGAAATGTTGGTTTTGAAAAAAAATAAATATCATCCGCTCCTTTTTTTTAATAAAAATCTACAAAACTCTATGTTTCATGGGGCTTCACGCCATTGAGTAATAGATAACACCCTTGTTAATTGACTCTAAAACCCATAGAGCCATCACAGAATTGTAAATTTTATCCAGCTTTAAGGGCGTATTTATTCATATTCGATGAAAAAAATAAGACGTCTATTGATTGTACAAAATCCCTAGGAAGGCTTAAAAGTCCTTTTAATTTGGTGTTGGGTAAACCACGTAGGGTTTCTAAAATTTACATATTTTTGTGACGCGCTTCGCGCATTTCTTTGACATATTGGGGTCGACTGGTTTTGACAGCAGGATCAATCGAAAACGTAAGCATGTCGAGTCAGGAATCACTACTCGTAAATCTGGGATTCACCCTTTTAAATGGCGAAAATAACTACGCTTTAGCTGCTTAATTGACTGAATTATAGTAAGTCATAGCCAAGTTCCGACTAGGTCGGAAAGCTAGATGTCTCTGGATAGCCCTTGTTGACGGCGATCTGATTAGAGGCACCATTAAAGTCAACATCGAAACTTTTGGGTACCGTAAAAGTTTTTCAATTAAGGTGCTAAGGTAGTAATGGGCTGTTTTCTGTCAGTTGCTACTCGAAAATTAATAGAAAACTAAACATGTAGAAAGCCTTTTTATTGCTTGTTTGGACGCGGGTTCGATTCCCGCCGACTCCACTATTTGAAGGGCTTCTGAAAAGGGGCCCTTTTTTTTATTGCGTAATAAAACTGTAAACTCCTGAACTGGCTTTGTTCTCATCGGCATCAATGGCAATGACTTTCCAATAATACGTATTTCCGGGATCGGCTTCTAACTCAATCTCCGTGGTAGCTCCCAAATAAGTCACTACCGTGGCTACAGAAGAAGCATCGGTCGTGTCCAGATACACCTCAAAGGAGGTAATATCTCCCTCAATATCACTACAGGTCCAACTCAGTGGAATTACCCCATCCGCCACGCTTATCGTGGAGGCCGAACGTGGGGTTAATAGTTCTGGTGGGAAAGGAGCGTAATTCACAGCCCCATTGCCTGCCAGATAAAACTTCCACGAGTCACTCTCCGAAGGAGTCGTGTCGGGTTCCCCATTAGCTATCACTTTCCAGCGGTAAGGAACCGCTTTGTTCAAGGTTACATCTAAAGAATTGGTCGTGGCTGGGTAAGTGCTTTTCGTGTTCAGAAGCAATTGCTCTACTTCCACATCATAAGTTACCGCATCAGTGGCCTGTGTCCAACTAAAGTTTACCGAAGACTGGGAGTCATTCACAGAACTTCCGTCCAAACAAGGCTCGTTGTTCGCTGGAGCTAGAAGCGTTGGAATCGATGGATCCGAGGGGGTTGAATCTCCTGAACAAGAGGCAAGAAAAACAACCGTCATTGTTATTATGAAACTTCGTTTATGGTTATGTCTTGATCCCATCTTTGTTATTCTTTAACTACTTGAATCGATTGTTGTGTTGTCTCTCCTTGAATGTTCACCGTATAGCTACCCTGTGGATAGTTCGAGGTTGGAATCGTAATCATACGGGTATTACTATCCAATCGACATTGCTCTGTGTGAATGAGTGATCCTCCAGGAGTGAAAATATCTATCCTCAGATCTCGATCCGTTCCACCTATGAATAGGTTCATCGCATCATTGAATGGATTCGGTGCGATCTGTACCTCACTGGAATTAAAGAAGGTCTCTTGGTACACGCCTTGACATTCCAGTCCCGTGTCTACGCGGATCGCATTGTTTCCATTGTCCAGCGCTATCGTAATCTCTGAAGCAATCGTCTGTGTGGTTTTCCCGTTGTGGGTTACATTATACACCTGTCCGCCCTTCATGGTCAGGGTAAGGTTATTACTCTTATTGGTCAGACCGGAGTAGATTGTTAAGGGATCGGGCTCGCGGACAGTCACCTCAAAGAAACGTTCAAACTCATTAGCACTTACCCCTTCGATGGTTACATACATACTATACGTTCCCGCGCCAAG
>Ga0233438_10000411_pt1 | contig 55550 bp, 51 predicted proteins | sample SI_123_September_FD_182720 | JGI IMG/M metagenome (GOLD analysis project Ga0233438, IMG submission 182720) | Seawater microbial communities from Saanich Inlet, British Columbia, Canada - SI_123_September2016_10_MG | ecosystem: Environmental > Aquatic > Marine > Inlet | place: Canada: British...
GAGTAAATCAAAAAAATAAAAAAAGGGATAAACCTAAAAAAGAAGATTTATCCCGTTGTGTACTGAAGACGGGACTTGAACCCGTACGTCCCAAAGGACATTGGATTTTAAGTCCAACGTGTCTACCAATTCCACCACTTCAGCATCTTGGTATGTTTTAAAAAAGTTTCAGAGCGAAAGACGAGATTTGAACTCGCGACCCCCACCTTGGCAAGGTGATGCTCTACCCCTGAGCTACTTTCGCAATTTTGTAATGAACGCTTCTCTACTATTATATAGAGAGGTGCAAATTTAACACAATTCTTAGAATAGCAAAGTTTTTTTAAACTTTTTATGTGCTTTTCTTTTTGGTCAACATCCGTTTGATTTCATTCAATTTCATCAACGCCTCAACGGGGGTTAAGGTGTCAATATCAATCGCCTCAATATCTGTTTTTAAGGCCTCCAACATGGGATCGTCTAAATTGAAAAAACTCAGTTGCATCTCCCCCTCCATGTCTTTGACTTTGGCTGTTAGCTCATCACTCGAATGTGATTTCTCCAGCTGTTTCAGAATTTGTTGTGCGCGGTGTAAAACCTGTGGCGGCATTCCTGCCATCTTTGCCACATGAATTCCAAAACTGTGGTGACTCCCTCCCTTTACCAACGTTCTTAAAAACAATACATTGTCTTTCAGTTCTTTAACAGATACATTGTAGTTTTTAATGCGATCAAAGGTTTCAGTCATTTCATTTAACTCGTGGTAGTGGGTTGCAAATAAGGTTTTGGCGTGTGACGGGTGTTCGTGCAAGTATTCGCTAATCGCCCATGCAATTGAAATTCCATCATAGGTACTCGTCCCACGTCCAATTTCGTCCAACAATACCAAACTGCGTTCTGAGACATTGTTTAAGATCGAAGCGGTTTCATTCATCTCAACCATAAACGTTGATTCGCCCATAGAAATATTATCACTCGCTCCTACCCTTGTAAAAAGCTTGTCAATCAATCCGATGCGCGCGCTTTTAGCAGGTACAAAGCTTCCAATTTGAGCCAAGAGGACAATCAAAGCCGTTTGGCGTAAAATGGCTGACTTCCCAGACATATTGGGGCCTGTAATCATAATGATTTGTTGGGTGTTTCGATCCAAGAACACATCATTTGCCACATAGGATTCTCCCAACGGCAACTGCTTTTCAATTACTGGATGACGTCCTTGTTTGATATCCAAATCAAAAGAGGCATCGATTTCCGGATACACATAGTTGTTGTGTTGTGCCAAATGCGCAAAAGACCCCAAACAATCCAATTGGGCAATCAATTGTGCATTTTGCTGCACTTCTAAAATGTACGAATGCATCCATGACACCAATTCTGAGAACAGCGTTTGTTCGATGACTAAAATACGATCTTCAGCACCTAATATTTTAGCTTCATATTCCTTCAACTCTTCCGTAATATACCGTTCGGCATTGACCAAGGTTTGCTTTCGAATCCAGTTTTCGGGCACCTTATCCTTATGCGTGTTTCGAACTTCAATATAGTACCCAAACACATTGTTTGAGGCGATTTTAAGCGAAGTAATCCCTGTCGCTTCACTTTCGCGTTCCAACATTTTGTCTAAGTAGTCTTTTCCTGAAAATGCAATGGCGCGTAAACTTTCCAATTCTTCTGAAGCAGCCGACGCGATGCTATTGCCTTTGAGGATATTTACCGGCGCATCTTCGTTTAGGGTGGCTTTAATTTTTTCTCGCAACAATTCACAGTCTTGAATCTGCTCGCCAATACGTTTTAAATCGGTATTGTCACAGTTAGACGCCAAGGCTTTGATAGGCACAATCGCTTCTAAAGAATTTTTTAACTGCACCACTTCGCGTGGATTGACTTTTGCAGTGGCCACTTTTGAGATGAGGCGTTCCAAATCACCGACTTGTTTGATATAATTTTGAATCCTCTGAAGGGCTTCTTCATGTTCCAAAAAATACTGCACCACTTCGTGGCGTGCTTTTATTTTTTCCTCCGATTTTAAAGGCAATGCCAGCCAACGTTTCAAAAGCCGTCCACCCATAGGAGAAATCGTATGGTCGATCACATCAATTAAAGTCACCGCATTGGTATTGGTCGAATGGTAAAGCTCTAAATTTCGAATGGTAAACTTATCCATCCACACATAATCGCCTTCTAAAATACGTTCAATCGCGGTGATGTGTTGCAGCTTGTGGTGTTGGGTTTCTGCCAGATAATGCATGATCGCTCCTGAAGCCACAATCCCTTGCGCTAAGGCTTCAATTCCAAAGCCTTTAAGGGTTTTGGTTTGAAAATGTTTACAAAGGGTTTCGTTCGCATAATCGTCCTGAAATACCCAATCTTCTAAATAAAAAGTATGGAAATCAGCCCCAAAGGTGGTATTGAAAAGCGCTCGTTTTTGCTTTTCTATAAGAACTTCACTCGGGTTAAAATTTTGAAGGAGTTTTCCTATATATTCAGCGGAACCTTGTGCGGTGAGAAATTCGCCTGTGGACACATCTAAAAAGGCGACGCCAATGGTTTTTCCAAAATAGACGGCTGCCAAAAAGTTATTTGATTTAGAGCTTAATACCTCATCATTCAGTGCGACTCCTGGCGTAACTAATTCAGTAACGCCGCGTTTCACAATGGATTTGGTAAGTTTTGGATCTTCTAACTGGTCACAAATAGCAACCCGCTCCCCTGCTTTGACCAGTTTGGGTAAATAGGTGTTGAGCGAATGGTGTGGAAATCCTGCCAATTCGGTTTCACTTTCGCTGCCAGCACCACGCTTGGTTAGAATAATATCTAAAATATTAGCTGCCTTGACCGCGTCACTTCCAAAGGTTTCATAAAAATCGCCCACTCGGAATAACAGCAAGGCATCAGGGTACTTGACCTTGATGGCATTGTATTGTTTCATTAAAGGCGTGACTTTTTTAGCTTTTTTTGCCAATGGGTTTTTGATTTTTATACCTTACTTTTGTGTGGTAGTAGGAATGCTAAAGTAATTAATTTTAGTCTTTTTATAAAGCCTAAGGTCTTAAGATTTAAAACACAAATGCGAAAGTTAGAAAACAGCGAGTTAGAGCGCTTATCAGTAGAAGGATTTAAGGCGGTTGAAAAGACGCCTTTAATTGTGGTTTTAGACAATATTCGAAGTTTAAATAACATTGGAAGTGTGTTTAGAACCAGTGATGCCTTTCGGATTGAAAAAATTTACCTCTGTGGCATTACCGCCACTCCGCCACATAAGGACATTCAAAAAACAGCCTTAGGAAGTACGGAGTCTGTTGACTGGGCATATGCTGAAAGCACCGTTGAGCTTGTTCAGAAATTACAAGCCGATAGGGTTCAAGTCCTGTCCATTGAGCAAGCAGAAAATGCTACGATGCTTGATGCATTCACGCCTAAACCCAACCAAACTTATGCTTTGGTTTTTGGAAACGAAGTGAAAGGGGTGTCGCAAGAGGTGGTAAATTTGAGTGATGATGTGATTGAAATTCCGCAGTATGGCACCAAACATTCGCTAAATATTTCGGTGAGTTGTGGAGTGGTTTTATGGGATCTGTTTAGTAAATTAAACTAAGCGCAAATTTGCTCTAAAATCCAGAGGTAATCGACTCTGTTTTTGATGAAATCGCGGTTCGAAATATCAATGATTTTTACTTTAAACTCTGGGTGTTTTTGTATAAACTCCAAATAGCCAGAATTGATTTTATCTAAATAACTCGATTCGATGGTTTGTTCATAATCGCGCCCTCTGAGACGGATATTCTCCTGTAAACGTTCGGTGTTTTGATAGAGATAAATGTATAAATCGGGACGTGCAATGTCTTTATAAACCTGATAAAATAACTTACGGTACAATATAAACTCATCTTCACTTAGCGTAATTTTAGAAAAAATAAGCGACTTAAATACATCGTAATCACTGACAATAAAGTCTTTAAATAAATCTAATTGCGATAAGTCATCTGATATTTGTTGGTAACGATCGGCCAAAAAAGACATTTCTAAGGTAAAGGCATAGCGGGTCGCATCTTCATAGAATTTTGGCAAAAACGGATTGTCTGCAAAACGCTCCAATATTTTTTTGGCATTAAAATCCTGAGACATCATATGGGTCAAACTGGTTTTTCCTGCGCCTATATTGCCTTCAATAGCAATAAAATTATAGTTTGAAAAATCAAAGGAGTGCATGGGATTTGTCAACCGGTCACCTAAAGGCGTCAACACACTATCATCTTTGCAGTTTTCAAGCAGCTTGCTAATAGTGTGTTTTAAAATTGGGTGTTCAAAATCGGAGGCAATATCTGCTAAGGGTTGCAGTACAAAACGACGTTCATGAAGCCTTGGATGTGGCAATTCTAAACGCTCTGATTTGGAAATCAAACTGTCATAAAATAATAGATCTAAATCAATAGTGCGGGGATGGTACTGACCGTCATTGTGACGAATTCGTCCTAAATGCTGCTCAATTGCCAATAGCTTGTCCAACACTTGTGAGGCTTCAAGTTGGGTGGATACTTTTAGGCATCCATTTATAAAATCTGCACCTTCAAATCCTAAAGCAGGTGTTTGATACACCCTAGAAATCTGATCGACACTCCCAATTTGAGTATGGATCGCATCTATAGCCGATTGAAGGTGATTAACCTTATCTCCAGTGTTACTTCCAATCCCAATTAAAACCGTTTTTTCGTGCATCATATGAGCTAGCAAAATAAGTAAAAGAAAAATTAATAATATATCTTTACCAAAGTATTTATTGACAATTTATATGACGATTAAAGATAAGGTATTAGCGCGACGCATTTATTTACTTCTTGGGATATTATTTATCACCTCTTTGGTGGTGTCCAATTTAATTTTTAAAAAATTCTTTTATTTCTATCCAATAGAAACACACGTTTTTGGAGCTAAACTATTTGAAATATCGGTAGGGATCCTCCCTTATCCTATCACCTTTCTAATGACCGATTTGATCAGTGAAATTTATGGCAAACAAAAAGCAAATGAAGTGGTAGTTGGTGGGGTTTTGGCCTCTGTTTTTTCTATGGGGATTATTTTTATTGCAAACTTGGTCCCTGCAACAGACTGGTCTCCTGTATCAGATGGGATGTTTTCGGAGGTATTTGGTAGTACTTCAATTGCCGTATTGGCCAGTATGTTGGCCTATTTATTTGCGCAATTTATAGACATTCAGATTTACCATTACTGGAAACAACTCACTAAGGGTAAACACCTTTGGTTGCGCAATAATTGTTCTACTTTTTTATCTCAATTTATAGATACGGCTACTGTTTTGCTTCTACTGTGTTTGTTTGGGGAAATTGAATGGGATTTGTTCTTGGGATTGCTCATTGCTGGCGTTACTTTTAAAGTAATCATCGCCGCTTTAGATACACCGTTTTTATATCTCGGCGTGTATTGGTTTAGAAAACGTTTCAAACTAGAGGTAAATCAAGAAATACAGATTGATTAGGAGATATTTAGACCTATAACCAAGCCTTCATTACTGCGTACATTGAAGACGGTATTGTCTTCAAAAATAAGGTACTGCCCTTTAACGCCTTTTAAAACTCCCGAATAGACAGGTGTTTTGGTGAGGTTCAAACTTTTTGGTTTTTCGGGGTATTTATGAACAGGGAATTCTAACTTAAGTGATTTTTGATTGGCTAAAAAATAGGGTTTCGTTTCTTCAGGAATGTAGGTTTCTAAACGCTGTCGCCAGTCTTCTAAGTTTTCATCGGTTGCCGTTCCTTTGAGCATTTCGCGCCAATTGGTTTTATCGCTTACATATTTTTTAAGTGCAACTTCTGTGACTCCTGCCAAATAGCGGTTCGGGACTTCTACAATTTCAAGGGCTTCTTGTGCGCCTTGGTCGATCCAACGTGTGGGAACTTGGGTTTTACGAGTAACGCCTACTTTGACATTACTAGAGTTGGCCAAATAGACAATATGAGGTTGAAGCTGTACGCGTTTTTCATAATCCAAATCACGTTCTTCTTGATCCAGATGTGCTTTGCTTAACTCTGGACGCATGATCCAATCGGCGGCTTGGGGCAGTTCGAAAAAACAAGATTTACAAAAGCCTTGTCTAAAAATAGGGGCTTCGCTGCTACAGTTCAAACACTGGTATTTGACAAAAGAAAGTGTGAGGGTTTTATTTAGTAACTGGTTCATGTTTAGAACGTCATTTTCAAGCACTAAAAAATATTGAATGGGTTGAGAAAACTCTGTTTCCATTTTAGTTAAAACACCTTGATACAGCATTAGCAGATTTTTATTACATTTAGCAATGTAAATATATGCATTTATATGGCAATTCCATTAGTAAATTCTGTGGCATCCTGGTTTTTAAAGAAGCGATTTCATCAAATTGATTTGTTTCTAAAATATCCTCATGAGGTTCAAAATGAATTGCTTATGAATCTTTTGACAATTTCAAAAGATACAGAAATTGGAAAAATCTATGATTTTAAATCGATTCGCAATTACCGCGAATTTTCTCAGCGGGTTCCTGTTTCCACTTATGAAGATTATCAAAATTTAATAGAACGTTCTCGAAAGGGGGAGCATAATATATTTTGGTCAAAACCGATCAAGTGGTTTGCAAAATCGAGTGGAACTACTGGGGCAAAAAGTAAGTTTATACCTGTCAGTTCCAATTCGTTAGAGGATTGTCATTATGCTGCGAGTAAAGATTTGCTGTGTATGTATTTGAATAATAACGAGGGTTCTACACTTTTTAATGGGAAAAATTTACGTTTGGGTGGCAGTAAAGAGTTGTATGAAGAAAACGGAACTATTTTCGGAGATTTGTCTGCAATTCTAATTCATAATATGCCTTTTTGGGCAGAGTTTAGCAGTACTCCAAGTAATAAAGTTTCCTTGATGAGTGATTGGGAATATAAGATGCAGGCGATTGTCAACGAAACGATGAATGAAAATGTGACCAGTCTTGCTGGGGTTCCTTCTTGGATGTTGGTGTTACTCAATAATGTTTTAGAAACTTCTGGCAATAAAACAATTTTGGATGCATGGCCAAACTTGGAGGTGTATTTTCATGGTGGGGTTAGTTTTTTACCTTATGTCGATCAATTTAAATCGATCATTCCTTCAAAGTCGGTGAAGTATTATGAGATCTACAATGCTTCTGAGGGGTTTTTTGCGATTCAAGATCGCAATGATTCTGACGAGCTTTTATTGATGTTGGATTACGGCATTTTTTATGAGTTTATTCCTATGAATGTCTATGGAAGAGCTACTGAAAAAGTCATTCCTTTATCGGAGGTTGAAGTGGGTAAAAATTATGCCATTATTGTGACTACGAATGCGGGCTTGTGGCGTTATAAAATTGGAGATACGGTAACATTTACCTCAACTTCGCCTTATCGCATCAAAGTGACTGGTAGGACCAAGCATTTTATAAATGTTTTTGGTGAGGAGTTGATCATCGAAAATACAGATAAGGCGATAAAAATAGCCACTCAAAAAACCCAAACGGAAATTGTGGATTATACGGCTGCACCCATATTTATGGAAGGAAAATCTAAAGGAGCCCACGAGTGGATCATTGAGTTTAAAACGCCTCCTAAGGATTTACAGTATTTTGTAGAGCTTTTAGATAATTCTCTAAAAGCCTTAAATTCTGATTATGAGGCCAAACGCTATAACAACATTACCTTGAACATACCTAAGGTTCATGTAGCACAAAAAGGGTTGTTTCATAAATGGATGAAAAAGAATAATAAACTGGGAGGACAACACAAAGTACCACGTCTGTCAAATTATCGTCAATTTTTAGAAAAACTCCTAGAAATGAATTAAGAAACTGCTTTCAGCCGTTTGATTTGGGTACGTGTCAAGTGTTTTTGAACATAGGCTTTGTCAACAACCAAAACGGTTTCGTCACTGCTTGGAAGTACAAACATGGCATCGGTTAAAATCTCTTCACATAAGGATCGCAATCCACGAGCTCCTAATTTATATTCAATTGCTTTCTTGACAATAAAATCTAGGGCATCTTCTTTAAAGGATAATGCAATGTCATCCATTTCAAAGAGTTTTTTGTATTGTTTTACAAGCGAATTTTTGGGCTCTGTTAAAATTGCTTTTAAAGTTTCTTCATCCAAAGGGTTCATATAAGTAAGTACTGGTAAACGTCCAATAATTTCTGGTATGAGTCCAAAATCTTTTAAGTCTTTTGGGATGATGTATTGTAATAAGTTTTCAGTATCAATTTGCTCTTCTTCGTGAGAAGCTTTATAGCCAATTGCTGACATATTGAGTCGCTTGGAAATATGACGATTTACGCCATCAAATGCACCTCCAGCTATGAATAAAATATTTTCTGTATTGACTTCAATAAATTTTTGATCTGGATGTTTTCGTCCACCTTTTGGTGGCACATTGACAACAGTTCCTTCTAATAGTTTTAAAAGGGCTTGTTGTACTCCTTCTCCAGACACATCGCGTGTAATAGAAGGGTTGTCACTTTTACGGGCTATTTTATCAATTTCGTCGATAAATACAATGCCTCGTTCTGCTTTTTCTTGGTCGTAATCAGCTGCTTGGAGTAAGCGTGTGAGCATGCTTTCAACATCTTCACCAACATAACCAGCTTCGGTTAATACTGTTGCGTCCACAATGGCTAGTGGGACGTTGAGCATTTTTGCGATCGTTTTGGCCATCAGGGTTTTTCCAGTGCCTGTTTGCCCTACCATTATAATATTACTTTTTTGGATTTCAATATCGTCCTCAGATGGTGGCTGCAACAACCGCTTGTAGTGGTTATAGACGGCTACAGACATCACTTTTTTGGTTTGTTCTTGACCAATAATGTAGTCGTCCAAAAAGGCTTTGATTTCCTGTGGTTTTTTAAGCATGACATCCGAAGTGAGTCCGCTAGTTTTATCTTGCTTTGCTTCTTCAATAACGATTCCATTGGCTTGCTCTATACAGCGATCGCAAATGTGGGCATCGATTCCTGCAATAAGTAAATTGGTGTCAGCTTTTTTCTTGCCACAAAATGAACAGTCTAATTCTTCTTTTGCCATAACTGGTTTGGGGTGTTATTTAACTTCGAGTTAGTATTTCGTCAATCATTCCGTATTCTAAAGCTTTATCAGATTTCATCCAATAATCACGGTCACTATCTGCATATACTTTGTCATAATCTTGACCTGAGTGCTTACTAATGATCTTGTAAAGTTCTTCTTTTAGTATAAGGATTTCACGTGCTGTAATTTCGATATCACTTGCTTGACCTTGCGCACCTCCTAGTGGTTGGTGAATCATCACTCTTGAGTGTGTCAATCCACTACGTTTTCCTTTGGCACCTGCACATAATAATACCGCACCCATAGAGGCTGCCATTCCTGTACAAATTGTTGCTACATCTGGTTTGATGAGTTGCATCGTGTCATAAATTCCAAGTCCTGCATACACACTTCCACCAGGCGAGTTGATGTATATTTGGATATCCTTAGTGGCATCTGTACTTTCTAAAAACAAGAGTTGTGCTTGAATAATATTGGCAACTTGATCGTTGATTGCTGTTCCCATAAAGATGATACGATCCATCATTAATCTTGAAAACACATCAAAAACAGCAACATTCATCTGACGCTCTTCAATGATATTTGGCGTCAAACCCATTGGGGTCATACTACTTACTATTTTATCGTAATAAGTGCTGCTAATCCCTTGATCTTTTATGGCGAATTTTTTGAATTCATTTCCGTAATTCATAATGCTTTTTTTTAGGTTTTTAGAATGTAAATATAAAGCTATTTATAGTTTTATGCTTGCTTTTAAGGTATAAAAAAACACTTCCTAAGAAGTGTTTTTTATTTAATTATTTACAAAAATTACTTCCCATAAACTTCTTTGACGAAGTTGTCATAGGCTAATTTTTTGTCTTTAAAATTAGCGTTTTCTTTATAGAAATCTAATAATTTTTGACTTGTGAGTTGTTCAGAAATACGTTTCACTTCTTCTTGGTTTGATAGCACACGTGCAACGATGTCTTCAATTTCTTTTTCTGTTGGATTCATTTGTCCATACTGTGCCATCTGGGCTTTGATCATTTCTGAAGTATAGGCTTTTAGGTCCTCAAAATTAACTTGAAGGTTGTTGTCTACAATAAGCTTGCTTTCAATTAATTGATAACGCATGCTTTTTTCTGACTTTTCAAATTCCTCTTTGGCTTGTGCCTCGTTTAATTCTGTTTCTCCAGCGGTTTGTATCCATTTCTGAAGAAATTGAACTGGTAAATCAAATTTTGTGTTTTCTACAAGATGTTCGGTAACATCATTCAAGAATTTTTGATCTGCTTGTTGTACAAATTGTTTTTCAGCATCTTCTGTAATTTTGGCTCTCAATTCTGTAACTGAAGTTACAACTCCTGGACCAAATAGTTTATCAAATAATTCTTGATCTAAATCTGCTAATTCTCTTGTATTAACTTCGCTAATTGTAAAGGTTACTTGCACATCTAGTCCATGAGCTGTATCGTGATCTACTTTTAAATAGGTCATCAAATCATGAGAATCATTGAACAATCCTTTGGTATTTAAGGTCAACACATCATCCACCTTCGCTCCTGAAAAAGCTTTCAGATTTGGTTTTCCTTTTAATTTATCTAAAGTTAAAGTTGCAGTTGCATCAATTCCTTCTGCATCATTAAAAAACACACCGGTGACTTCATCTTCATCACCAACCACTGTTTTGGAAACAAGTTTCCCGTATTGTTTTTGAATGTTGATCAATTGATCATCAATCATTTTTTTATCAGCAGTAATCGTATATTTAGTAAGTGCTTTTTTAGCTTTTAGTTTGATGTCAAATTCTGGACTTAATCCAATTTCGAATTCAAACGTAAAATCATCTCCACTCCAATCCAAATCGTCTTGAGCAATTGGCAGTGGGTTCCCTAAAACATCTAATTTTTCGTCTGTAAGGTATTTCCCTAAAGCTTCTTGAAGTGTCTTATTGACTTCGTCAGCCAACACAGATTTTCCATATTGCTTTTTAACAAGACCCATTGGGACTTGTCCTTTTCTAAAGCCAGGGATATTAGCCGTTTTACGGTAATTTGTTAAAATTTTTTCTACATTTTCAGAGTAATCTGCTTTTGTAATTTCAATCTTAACCACGGCATTTAACGTGTCAATATTTTCTCTAGTAATATTCATTGTAATGAAATAAAAATTGGGTGGCAAAAATACAATATTTTTATCGCCTTACAAACATTTTTAAACTTATGTGAATCAAGTGATAAACACACGGACGTTATGAAAAAATTCTACTGGATTTTCGGCATGTAACCAATGACCTGCATTTGAAATTGTTTTGACAACCGCAGTTGGAAATTGATGTTTTATGAGTGGTCCATCTTGATCAGAAATATACTCTGATTTATCCCCTCTTAAAAATAAGGTGTCTTTTTGGAAGTTAAAGTTAGATGACAGTGCTTCTCCTACTTCGGAAACGTTGGTTTTAAGGGTTTTTAAATTTATTCGAAGTCCTAAAACACTTGGAGATAATCTGTAAATATTTTTCAATAAAAATTGACGCGTTCCTACATCTTGAACATATTTTGAGAGCTGCTCTTCTGCTTGTTTTCGTGACGTAATTTCTTCAAAATTTAAGGACGATAATCCTTCCAAAATAGCATCGTGATGTACCGGGTAAAATCGAGGAGAGATGTCTGCTACAATTAATCTGGATACAATCTCTGGATACAGCGCTGCAAAAAGCATGGCTGTTTTTCCGCCCATAGAATGCCCTAAAAGAACAATATTCTGTAAGTTATGATAACTGCAATAGGCTTTTAAATCTGCTGCCAACACATCATAATTAAATTCTGAATCGTGAAAACTCCGTCCATGGTTTCTTTGATCTACAAGATGAACTTGAAAGCCTAAACCTGAAAATTGTTTTGCAAGGGTTTTCCAATTATCACCCATTCCCAAAAATCCATGAAGTATAATGAATGGTTGACCTTCGCCAATGATGTTGGAATGTAAGTGCATTATTTTAATTTATTCAAATACATGTTAATGACATTATCTATCCCTAAATACAAACTCTCTGAAATAAGTGCATGCCCAATAGAAACTTCTAACAAACCAGGAGAATTTTCTTTAAAGAATTGAATGTTATCAAGTGACAAGTCGTGTCCTGCATTTAAACCGAGATCTAACTGCAAGGCGCGTTGCGCACATGCTGTATAAGGAGTCATCGCTGCTTTATTTCCAAGAGAAAATTGATGTGCAAATGCTTCAGTGTACAGCTCAATACGGTCAGTACCGGTTGCTTTAGCTCCTTCAACTTGTTCTAAATTTGGATCTAAAAATACTGAGGTTCGAATGTCATTTTGCTTGAATTCTTGAATTATTTCGGTTAAAAATCCTTTATGCTTAAGAGTGTCCCAGCCTGCATTGGACGTGATTGCATCTTCTGCATCAGGAACCAAAGTTACTTGCGTTGGTTTAATTTTAAGAACTAGGTCTATAAATTCTGGAATGGGGTTTCCTTCAATATTATATTCGGTATAAACGACAGATTTTAAGTCGTATGCATCCTGATAACGAATGTGACGTTGGTCTGGACGGGGGTGAATTGTGACTCCTTGAGCTCCAAATTCTTGCACATCTTTAGCAAATTGAACCACATTTGGGGTGTCGCCTCCTCTAGAATTTCGTAAAGTAGCGATCTTGTTGATATTTACACTTAATTTGGTCATTAAAAATTTAATTTGAAACAAAAATACAAAGTACTTAACGCTTAAAGTATATTATTTTTGATTAATTTGCATCTGATTATAAATGAACTCATGCCTTTAAATCAATTTATTATAAACGATCTAAATCCTTCAAGTCCCGAAACACTTGTAAAGGAGCTGCAAACTGTTTTTAAACAATTAACCTATTCTCATGTTCCTATTTTAAAAGAACATGTATACTTGGGTTGTTTGTCAGAAACGGATGTGTATTGTTTTGAACCTGACCAGAAAGTCTCAGAAATACTGTATGCTGTTGAAGGTTTTTTTGTAAGAAACACCTCGTTGTGGCTAGATATTTTGGAAGCGTTTGCTCAAAACAATTGTAACATCATGCCTGTTTTGGATGGCGAAAATAATTACATCGGGTATTATCAATTAATTGATATTATTTCATTGTTTAATGGCACTCCTTTTTTTTCGGAACCTGGTGGAATTATTGTAATTGAAAAAGGCCAAAATGATTTTTCGTTTAGTGAAATCAGTCAAATTGTAGAATCCAACAATGCAAAGTTATTAGGAGCTTTTATTTCTAAAAACAAAAATGATTTGACCCAAATTACCCTAAAAATTGGAAAATCTGGTTTAAGTACTATTTTGCAAGAATTTAGACGGTACGGATACACTATAATTTCAGGCCACGAAGACGATACTTTTTTACAAACGCTTAAAGAACGATCGGCCTATTTAGATACATATTTGAACCTTTAAGTGATAAAATCAACACAAATGAAAATAGCTGTTTATGGCCCCCTTTATAATGAGCGCTCAAAAAGTACCATTCAAACACTTATTGAGTATTTAAAAAAGCGGGATGCTAAAGTCGTTTTTGAAAAAAACTTTCAAGCATCCATTGTAACTAGTTCTGATATTGATATCAACACCTATTTTTCTGATACTTTTGAAGAATTGGACGCTTCGTTTGAATTATTAATAAGCATTGGAGGCGATGGAACCATCTTAAGAGCTATAACGTTTGTAAAAGATTTAAAGATTCCTATTGTAGGAATCAATACAGGACGTCTAGGTTTTTTAGCAACCATTCCAATGCATACCATTCAAGAAGCTATGGATGAAATTTTTGAAGGTAATTATAGAGTTTCCAAACGTAGTTTGCTAACTATTGACGTGGATGCGAAAGACACTAGTTATGACTTAGACTTTGCTTTGAACGAAATTGCTGTGAGTCGAAAAAATACAACATCCATGATTTCTGTTGAAACATGGTTAGACGATGAATATCTGACATCTTATTGGGCCGACGGACTCATCGTTTCTACGCCAACAGGGTCTACTGGATACTCTTTAAGCTGTGGCGGCCCTGTTATTATACCAGAATCAGACAGTTTGGTGCTAACTCCCATCGCACCTCACAATCTTAATGCACGACCATTAGTTATTTCGAGTGATAAGGTTATAAAATTAAAGGTAAGTGGTCGTGAAGACCAACACCTTGTTTCTTTAGACTCTAGAATAAATACCTTAGAAAACAATACTACCATCACCATTCAAAAAGCACCTTTTAGTATTCATATGATTGAACTAAAAGAGGATGGATTTTTAGAAACCCTTCGAAAAAAGCTACTATGGGGTGCAGACCCTAGGAACTAAGCAATATATATTTAAAAATATAGTTAAGTGTGTAATAGTAAAACAAATTATTTGTTCCATCTCTAAATTATTATATTTGCATTCTTAAAATTACAATGAAATCAATTTCAACCCTTATAAGTCTTCTTTTTTTTTCGAGCTTGAGTTTTTCTCAGATTTACGAAATTGGTGGGTTTGTTGGTGGAAGTAATTTTATTGGAGATGTGGGGGCAACTCAATTTGTTAATCCTAACAAACTTGCTTTTGGAGGTTTATTTAAATGGAATCGAAGCCCTAGACATTCTTTGAGGGCAAGTTTGATTTACGGAACTCTATCTGCTGACGACGAATTGTCCAGTGACCCAAGGAGGGAGGTACGAGCCTATAGCTTTAATGCATCTATTTTAGAAGCCTCTTTAGGCATAGAGTTTAATTTTTTTGATTTTGACTTGCACATGGCTACGCCAATGTCTACTCCTTATATTTACACAGGAATCAGCATGGTGAGTCATCCAAGTTTTTATTTTACAACCATTGATTTTGTTTCAGAAAAAACAAGTAGTGATTCCTTTGGAATTCCAATCACACTAGGATATAAGACGACTTTTACCACGCATTTAATTCTTGCTTTTGAAGTAGGTGCACGCTACACGTTTTCTGATAATCTAGATGGAAGTGATCCAAGCAACGAAGGATTAAATAATAGTGTCCATTTTGGTAATTTTAATAACAATGATTGGTACGTGTTTAGTGGTTTTACACTAACTTACACATTTGGTAGAAAACCTTGTTACTGTAATTTTTGATATGAGTTTAAAATCTGACATCCATTCACAAAACCTCCCGAAGCACATTGCCATTATCATGGACGGAAACGGACGTTGGGCAAAGGAAAAAGGTCTTCTTAGAATCTTTGGTCATGAAAATGGCACAAAATCTGTCCGAACAACTGTAGAAAGCTGTGCTGAACTTGGTATAGAAAATTTGACACTCTATGCTTTTTCTACAGAAAATTGGAACCGTCCAAAATTAGAAGTAAAGACCCTAATGCAACTTTTAATTTCTTCTTTAAAAAAAGAAATGAGTACGATGCAAAAAAACAGTATCCGATTAAATGCCATAGGCAATCTTGAGCATCTTCCCACTAAGGTTCGGAAAGAATTACTGCATGTAATTGATGAAACTAAAGACAATACACACATGACTTTGACCCTTGCATTAAGCTATGGTTCTAGAGATGAACTGGTAAATGCGACGAAGCAAATATGTGATAAAGTTAAAAATAATATAATTTCAGCAGAAAATATTGATGAAACGCTAATTAATCAGCATCTTTACACCCAGAATTTGCCAGATGTAGATTTATTAATACGCACAAGTGGTGAAAAACGCATCAGTAATTTCCTTTTATGGCAGATTGCTTATGCAGAATTATATTTTACTGATGTATTTTGGCCCGACTTTACAAATGAAAATTTGTATGAAGCCATTATAAACTATCAAAAAAGAGAAAGACGATTTGGAAAAACAAGTGAACAGCTTAGTTAATAAAGCTTTTAGATACAGAAATACAATCCTTTATTTTTGCTTATTCTTAAGCAGTTTTGTAATATTCTCACAGGAAACAAAACCAGCCCTAACAACTTTTACGATCGCTGACATTACTGTCACTGGTGAAACTGCATACGGTGCCGAAACGATCCTCACCTATTCTGGATTAAAAAAAGGGGAATCTGTATTGATCCCTGGAGGAGTCAAAATAAGTGCTGCTATCAAAAAATTATGGGATTCTAATTTATTTAGTAGTATTGAGGTCTATGCAACCAAAACAGAGGGTAATAATGTTTATTTAGAAGTAGCCCTAGATGATTTACCAGAATTAAAAGACGTCAAAATTGTAGGTGTCAAAAAAGGGAAAATTAAAGAAATAATTAAAGAAAACAATCTTACACCGGGAGTTAAAGTCACTGAGAATTTAATTACCACTACTAAAAATTATCTTGAAAACAAATATCGAAAGCTTGGGTTTTTAAATACAAAAACATCCGTTATAACTTCAAAAGTTGTAGATTCTGTTAAAAAATCAAGAGTTAACATGCTTGTACGCATTGATAAAGGTCAAAAAATAAAAGTAAAAAACATCACTTTTAATGGTACTGAAAAATTAAGTGCGAAGCAACTTCGTAAAGCGATGAAAAATACGAAGAAAAAAAACATACTTAGAGTTTTTAAACGTTCAAAATATATCGAAGCTGACTACAAAGAAGATTTACAGAGCCTTGTAGATAAATACAAAGAAAAAGGATACAGAGATGCACGTGTTATTTCTGATACACTCACCACAAACGACAACAATACTATTAGTTTAAATATTGGTGTTGAAGAGGGTGAAAAATATTATTATGGGTCTATCAATTTCTTAGGAAATACAATCTATTCTGATGACCAACTGAACCAAGTATTAAAAATAAAAAAAGGAGATACCTATAATGGTATCGAGTTAGAAAAAAGAATCGCAGATAACTCAGATCCTGACGCTTTTGATTTGACAAACTTATATCAGAATAATGGTTATTTATTTTCTACAATTACACCTGTTGAAGTGAGTACTAATGGGAACATCATTGATATGGAAATTAGAGTTACGGAAGGAAAGCCAGCCTATTTCAAAAACATCAGTGTTTCTGGAAATGACAAAACAAATGATGCAGTTATCTACAGAGAACTTAGAACGCGACCAGGTCAATTGTATAGCAAGAGTAATATTGTAAGAACCATTCGCGAACTTGGACAACTCGGGTATTTTGATGCACAGCAAATCTCGCCAGATCTAAAAAACATAAACCCAACAGATGGTACTCTTGACGTAGAATATACGGTTGTTGAAAAAGGTGCAAGCCAAATTGAATTACAAGGTGGTTATGGTGGTGGTGGATTCATAGGAACTCTAGGTCTTTCCTTTAATAACTTCGCTATAAAAGATATTTTTAACAAAAAAGCGTATAAACCCTTTCCAATGGGTGATGGACAAAGTTTAGCGCTCCGTTTGCAAGCTAGTAGATTTTATCAAACGTATAGTTTATCCTTTTCTGAACCTTGGTTAGGAGGTGAAAAACCAGTCCAGTTTTCTACATCACTATCTCAAACAAAACAATTTTTATACAACCCAGCCACTAGAAATGCAGACAAATCTAGAAGCTTTAATATTACAGGGCTTACATTTGGAATTGCTAAAAAACTATCAGTTCCCGATGATTATTTTGTATTATCACAAGCTATTAGTTTTCAATACTATGATTTGAACAATTACAATACAGGCTTATTTACATTTGGAAATGGAAACTCCAATAATCTAGCATACACCGTTGGTATAAGTAGAAACAATACTTTTAATGACCCCATCTATCCAGAAGGAGGGTCTAGTTTTAGCTTAACAGCAAAGCTAAGTTTCCCATACTCGGCAGTTAATAATGTGGACTATAGCGCCCTAAAAACAGAAAGAGAAGAGCAGAATGATCTCATTCAACAATACGCAACAGCATCAACCCCTGAAGCCACTGAAATTAGAAATACTGCTTCTCAGCGGATTAGTGAAATTGATCAAGAACGGTACAAGTGGTTAGAGTTTTATAAAATTAAATTTAAAGGTGAGTGGTACACTAAATTAGCTGGAAAGTTGATATTGAAACCAACCTTTGAATTTGGATTTCTTGGAGCCTACAACAACGACAGAGGAGTCATTCCGTTTGAACGCTTTTTTCTAGGTGGAGATGGATTAGGTACTTACAGTCTGGATGGCAGAGAGGCAATTGCATTAAGAGGTTATCCGAATCAATCGCTTTCTAGCCAAGATGGGGGGTCTATTTACAATAAGTTCTCACTAGAACTAAGACATCCTATTACACTGGCACAACAAACAAAAATATATGCACTTGCCTTTTTAGAAGGTGGGGCTTCTTATAATAATTTTGATGATTTTGATCCATTTACTATCCAGCGATCTGCAGGTGTTGGTTTAAGATTATTTATGCCTGCATTTGGTTTGTTAGGAATAGATTTTGGACATGGATTTGATCCAGTTCCTGGAGATATTAACAAAAGTGGATGGCAGACTCACTTTATTATAGGGCAACAATTTTAACATTTGGGACGGTACATTAATAAAGTAAACAGAATGAATGGAGTTGAGTTGAAATATTTTAAAATATATTTCGTTAATTTGATAAACATTGATAAAATCCGATTCCAATAATTTGAAACCACTGTAAAATGAATTTGTTAACTTTAAAATTCTTAAAACTAACCTCGCTCAAAAAAACAAGTGTTTTGTTTTTTTTATGTTTGATAGGGACTTCTGTATATGCACAAAGAAGTGTGCGTATCGGCTATATTGATACAGAGTATATTCTAGAAAACATCAGCGAATACTCTAACGCTAATTCACAGTTAGATTCTAAAGTACAACAATGGAAAAGCGAAATTGAAAAACGCTTTACAGAACTGGAGGATCAAAAAAAGCAGCTCAATAATGAGCGCATACTTCTTACAAATGAGCTCGTTTCTGAGCGTGAAGAAGATTTACAAATTATAGAAAATGAAATTATTGACTACCAACAAAAACGTTTTGGTCCTAATGGGGATTTAATGATTCAAAAACAACAACTCATACAACCTATTCAAGATCAGATTTTTGCAGCCGTTCAAGAAATTGCAATGAGCAAAAAATACGATTTCATATTTGATAAATCTGCAGATGTAGTCATGTTGTTTTCTGCTGATCGCTATGATATCAGTGATCGAGTACTAAAAACCATCAACAGATCTTCCAAGAGAACCCAAGTGGATTCAAGAAAAGAACGAAAAGAAGCTAAAGAAGAGGAAACTATCGTGGAGGAAGATTCTACTAAAAGTGGACGTCAAAAACTATTAGACGAACGGAAAGCTCAAAGAGAAGCTTTATTAGAAGAAAAACGCCAAAAGAAATTAGAGGATCGTGAAGCAAGAAGAATAGAAGTAGAAGCTAAAAAGCAAAAAGCAATAGAAAAACGTACGAAAGCAAAATCTGCAAGAACAGATACAACTGAAGAAGTTAAAAGTACTGATGAACAATCATTAAGCACTAAAAAAGTAGACCAAAGGGAAGCACGTAAAAACGAACTTGCAGCTAAAAGACAAAAAGCATTGGAAGAGCGTGCCAAAGCGAAAGCAGATAAAAACCCTAATACAACTAACAGTACTGAAAAAATAGACCAAAGAGAAGCACGTAAAAACGAACTTGCAGCTAAAAGACAAAAAGCATTGGAAGAGCGTGCCAAAGCGAAAGCAGATAAAAATCCTAATACAACTAACAGTACTGAAAAAATAGACCAAAGGGAAGCACGTAAAAACGAACTTGCAGCTAAAAGACAAAAAGCATTGGAGGAGCGTGCCAAAGCGAAAGCAGATAAAAACCCTAATACAACTAATAGTACTGAAAAAATAGACCAAAGAGAAGCACGTAAAAACGAACTTGCAGCTAAAAGACAAAAAGCATTGGAGGAGCGTGCCAAAGCGAAAGCAGATAAAAATCCTATAACAACAGCTACAAAAACTTCCGAAGCAAATAACGATAGAGAAGCACGTAAAAAAGCCTTACAGGAAAAGAAAAAACAAGCACTAGCAGAGCGCAAAGCACGACTTGAAGCGCAAAAAAGAAAAAGAGATAGTATTAGAAACAATAAATAAATCTAAATATAAACACAATTACAATGAAACACTTAAAATCACTTTTATTAGCAACTACACTTTTTGTTGCAACATGTTTTACTGCGCAAGCTCAAACTAAAGTTGCACATATTAATACACAAGAATTAGTAGAAGCAATGCCAGAAATGCAAAGTGCAAAGGCCGAATTAGAGAAATTGGCTAAAACCTATGAAACGGATATTCAGGCTATGGCAACTGAGTTACAAAATAAAATAAAACAATACGATGGTGAGTCCTCTACTAAAACGGATGAGGAAAATGGAAAACGCTTACAAGAAGTTCAAGGAATGGAACAAAGTATTCGTCAATACCAAACACAAGCACAACAAGACTTACAGAAAAAAGAGTTTGACCTCTTAAAGCCAATCACTGAAAAAGCAAAGAATGCAATTCTTAAGGTTGGAAAAGCAAAAGGATTCGATTATGTACTTGATGCTTCTCAAGGGCAAGGCGTTATTTTTGCTGGTGGTACGGACTTGTTAGTTGACGTAAAAACCGAATTAGGGTTTTAAAATCACCAACTATCAAATAATTTATAAAAAGCTGCTTCTATTAGAGCAGCTTTTTTATTTTTGTAATATATGAGTTCAAAACCCATTGGTATATTTGATTCGGGTGTAGGTGGTCTTTCTATTTGGAATGAAATCCACCAATTACTCCCTATGGAATCTACTATTTACCTTTCGGATTCAAAACATGCTCCTTACGGACCAAAAGGACAGGAAGTTATCACTAACCTTTCTATTAAAAACACAGAGTGGCTCATTAATCAGGGCTGCAAGCTAATTATAGTGGCTTGTAACACTGCTACAACGAATGCCATTGATATATTGAGGGAAAAATATGTTGTGCCCTTTATTGGAATTGAACCTGCTATTAAACCCGCTGCAATTCAATCGAAATCTAAAGCAATCGGAATCCTAGCCACTAGAGGGACTTTAAGTAGTCGGCTGTTTCACGAAACTTCTCAACTGTATTCTAGTGATTTGTTAGTCGTCGAACAAATTGGAAATGGTATCGTAGAACTCATTGAAAATGGCGCATTGTATTCAAATGAAATGAAGTGCTTACTTCAAAACTATCTTGAACCGATGCTAGAGGCTGAAATAGATTGCTTGGTCTTAGGCTGCACACATTATCATTTTTTGACCCCTATTTTAAAACAACTATTACCTGTACATGTCAAAATTATTGACTCTGGAAAAGCTGTTGCTAGACAAACAATGTCAGTCCTAGAAAAAAATATGTTATTGAATGAAAAACCTTCTGTAAAAACGAATCGTTTTTACACCAATGGGAAAGAAAAAGTGATTGCTTCGCTGCTAAAATTAGAAGCCGTTTCTCTTCAAAAATTAGAGTTTTAATTTACACTTGGGCAATTACAGTCGTATTTTTCTTTTTTACAGCCAAAGTTAAAGCCTAAGGTAACTTGATGATAGCCTCCGTTATTAAAAACAATCGAATTTGCTTGGTATGAATACGTATAAGCAAACATAAAATTGTCATATTCTGCTCCTACTACAGGGGTGAAATATTGAAGTTTTTGACTGCTTACTCCTGAATCAGTAGTAAATTCGGCACCATCAAAACTTCTTCTGTATGAAATTCCTGCAAATAGTTTTCCGGAATCTAACTCTCTATAGGATTTGAAATTAACATCAATAAACGACTCTTTGGTAGCATCTTTGTACGCAAACATTAAAGAGGGTTCAAAGCTCCAATCACTCCCTAATTTAGAAAATACATTTCCTGCAGAAAGTAAATAGGTTCTAAGATTACCAGAGCTTACTCCTTGTTCATTTATATTTATGCCTTCATTTTCCAAAACGTTTTTAACGGTTGCATGAGCATAAAAATCAATGAAATGGTAAGAAAACCCAAAATCAACATTAAAATCTGATGAACTTTGTTCGATCCCTGCAATAATTGGGTCAAACTCTAAAAAGGCAGTTTCATCTAACTTGTATTGAATCAATCCAGCACTCAATCCAAATGATAACATGCTTAAGTCAATTGTATTTCTAGAAAACATGAGGTGATGCGCATAAGTCAAATAAGCGCCTGATTGTGAATGGTACCCATTTTCATCATTAAAAAAAATGGCACCAACTCCTGATGAAGATTCACCAATACGTCCATTTATACTCATCGTCTGTAAACTTGGAGCATTTTCATCTCCAAACCATTGCTGACGACCTGTAAGTCTAATTTTATTACAATTAGAAACCCCTGCCATTGAAGGATGAAGCAGATAATAATTATCTGTTAGGTAATCTGAATATATAGGTAACCCTTCTTGAGCACTTATAGACTGTATAAATATTACCATAAGGGCAACAAATGAAAGTTTTTTCAATAGTGTCATAAATATCATCTTTTGAGCGTAAAGTGCGCTCTAAATAGGTTCATTTTTTCTGTTACAGGATCATAATATTCTAATGTAAACCAATAGTCACTGGACGGAAGTTGTACTCCGTTAAACGTGCCATCCCAATCCTTACCTGTTGAACTGACCTCTTTTAATAATTTACCATAACGATCAAATATATAAATTTTTGAGCTAGATTTAACAGTCATTCCTATGATATTCCATGTGTCGTGGTATCCATCTCCATATGGAGTGAAAAACTTTGGGTATCCTATCACTATTTTCTTCTGAGTGATCTCATTACAATTTAATAGGTCTCTTACATAAACAATGTGTTCTCCTATAGGAATATTTTCAAATAATGCCTCCTTTTGCCATGGACTAAAATCAACTCGGTATTCATAAACACCTATCCCAACAACGGAGACTTCTAGTTTATTATTGTCTGAAAATATCTCTGATAGTAATGTGACGTCTATACTTTCGTGAGGATAGGAACTCACAACCTCTGTACTGGCTGGTATGCGGCAGCCAGATGTTATATTTGTTGCGTGTACAGTGTAAATACCTTCTATAGTTGGTGAAAGGTAGCGCTAGTAGCACCAGGTATTATATAAGCGCTGGGGTCAAAGTGAACATCTTCAATGCTTCCCTTATACCACTGAAAACTGTAAACGGTAGGGCTTAACTGGGTGTCGATTGGGGGGGCTGATAAAAAGGGTTGGGTTACATGGGCAATGACCTGATCATCTTTGTTTAGACAGATTACATAACGGTCTAAAATGTCTATTTCGGGGACGGGGTTGACGATGATGGTTAAAGGAACAATGATAAAGCAGTTATTTAATTTTGGTTTGACTCGAAGATAAATCTCTTGTGTCAAAACAATCGTGTTTTCAAAGTTTGTGGGGGCTGGAATGTTATTTGTATTGCCGGATAGTGCATCCATTTCATCTTCATAATAGCTGATTTCAAAATCTGACGGGTTTAAACCGTTTAGAACCGATGATTCTCTTAATGTTAGGTCAAAATAGTCAAAGCCATTATTGTCTATTTCACATTCTTCTAAGGGTGGTGGCGTGGTGTTTAAGTTGGGATATAAAACAGTGGTTAACTCTAGGTTAACTGTAGATGTACATTGGTTCACACCTGTGGCTAGCACAAGAATCGCATTGGAAAGAATGTTGTTGGTATAAGTTGTTGGATTGAGAATAGGATTATTGTTGTCTAAATCGAGTTGAGACTCAAAATAAGTTAAAATAATGGTGGAGTCATTGTTTGTGATTTGAGTTTCTCGGAGGGTCAAATCGTAAACTGTGGTTACTTGGTCGTTGCACTCAACAATCGGATCAGGAGTGATTAACAGAGGGTTTAAGTTTACCTGTAGCTTGAAACTCATATCGGTGCGTACGCATTCACGAACATCTAAATTCATGTTGTTGTTGGGATCAAATTGTGCACGTACAAAAATAGTTTGTGGGTTTGAAATATTTTGGTACATACTTGGATTGGGAATGGGGATATTATCTATGGCATGCTGTTCGCTCAAGTGATAGGAAATGAGAATTGGGGGCGTTTGACTTCCAAGGAGTTCTGATTCTTTGCTGGTTAAATCAAAAGTGGTTTGGTTGGTATCATTACATAAAACGTAATCCATAATTGTATTTCTTTCTGGAAGTGGATCAACCTTAAGAGTGATGTGATGCCCTAACCCTAAACAGGCATTGACATCATTACTGTCTACCCGTACATAAATTTTTTGAGTGTTGGGGCTTGTGGTATTTCTGTAATTAGAAATATCTGGAATTGGATTGGTCTCGGCAAGGGCTGCTGCTTCTGAAATATAATAAGAAACTGTTAGGTACTGATTAGTTGGAAGTTGTGCAAGGACTTGAGCTGTGGCATCACTAAAATCGAAGGTGGCGACGCCGTTAGAGTTGTCATTGTCTATTTCTGTGTCATCACAAACAAAGTATTCTAATTGAAAAGCAACGGGATCCAAAAGGGTGGCGCCTACTACTAAATTGATTTTTGAGGTTCTAAAACAGCCATGGTTTATTTGTGATCTTGCATAAACAATACTATTGACTGGAGTTGGGTTGGTGTAAATGGTTGGAGTGGGTATTTGGTCTATTAGAAGCCCTGACTCGGCATGAGCTTGAGTGAGATAGTAGGTAAAGGTTTCATTTACAAAGTTGGAAGAGATGAGTTGATTGGCTTGGGTGAGGTTAAAATCAGTTATGCCGTCTGTGTCTGTATCACATTGTTTAAGAGTGACTTCCGAATTTACTACTGGTAGTGGGTTGACAATGAGTTGAAAACTGGTGGTGTCAAAACAGTCATTATTTAATTTGTTTTCTAATCGTGCAAAAATGTTCTGTGGATTGGTGCTATTTTGAATGGAATTGGTGATGTCTGTACCAACTGCGCCCGCATCGGCGGCGGCCTGGTTGTAATAAAATTTGACGTCATAATCAGAAGACGATTGAGTGCCCAAAACTTCCAAGGCCTTTGTGCTTAAGTCAAACTCTACAACTCCGTTCGTGTCATCGCCATCAACAGCGTCATCGCAAAATATTAAATCACTGACTGAAGAAATTGAAGGTGCTGAAAAAAGATTTAATATGAACGAAACAATCTCATAACACCCTGAATTCAAATATTCAAAGCGCCCATATATGACTTGACCATTAGTACCGGTAAAGGCTGCAGCATCAGTAGCTGATATTGGATTTGTATCCGCATCTGCTTTCGCTTGAGAAGTGCGATACGTTAAAACAAAATCGGCTGGGTTCGGATTCGGAGCAAATATGATAGGGTCATTTTGAGTTAGATCAAAAACATAAGAAGTTGCTCCAGTGGGGGTGCAAATTAATAAATCATTAGGATTTGCATAAATGAGTTCTGGGAAAACTTCTATACAAACATCCTTTGTGTATTCACAGCCAAAATCATCCATGACACGATAGGTATAACAAAATATTCCATCGGATGGTGGCTGTACAGTAATGGTATTCCCAGAAGTATTGGTAATTGTATTATCCGCATCCCAGCCTTCTGAAGTAATTGCAGGAGTAAAAGAAATATCTGAGGGTAGAATTGAAGGGTCAAAGTTTATAACCCATGAAAATATATAACCATTATCCGCAGGATGATTGTCCGTAACCCGAATCGTCCAACTCCCATTTAGGGTAGAGCCCACAAGACCATCAAGTGGATTTAAAGACGAATATTCTCCTGCTGACACAAAAGAATCCTTATATGTTGCTGGTCCATTTCCGGCAACAAACGTACCATTTGATTGAACTCCTGCTGTTAATGTAGGTAGAGAAGTATTCGCAACGAAACAATAATTAAACCCTTGACCAGCTGTCAAAATACTACTTTGACTGTCAACATGGGAAGTGGCCCACGGTATTCCTAAATTTGCAGAATATCCTCCCTGATTGTGAAGCCTTACAGATTGGCCTGAAGGAGAGATGATATCAATGTCTAAATCTCCTAGATATGAGTGCTCCATTTCCAAACAGATTTCAGACAAGTGATTGATGTCATCTAAAGTTTGGGAAGACTCAAAACAATCTACAACAATTGATGTTTCATATACTGCTCCATTTCCATCTGGCAAAAACGTTACGCCACTCACGGGGGGCGTACAAAGCGTTAGAAAATGAGTTTCATTCGCAACTCCTATAATCGTAGTTGATTCACCAAAACAAAGCGATGCTTCTACAGCAGCAGTCCCCATAAAATCAATCGGGGTGGATACTTGAACGACCTGATTTATTAAATTTGAATTTTTACATCCAGAGGGATCGTTACTAGTATTGGTATCAGAAATATTTAAATTCACAAAATAAACTCCGGGTGTTGTATATGAAAATGTAGCTGTTTGGCCGTTTTGGGTGGTTCCATCACCAAAATCCCACTCATAAGAAGCTCCCACTCCACTCGTCCCAAACTGACCACTACCCGTTAAGCTGATTTGTTGGTTTGGACAGACTCTTATATACCCATCTGTGTTAGGGGCTGGGACCGCTGAATCAATTTGAGAAATGATGATTTGACAGGGCTCATGACATAAAATATTTGCCGCCCAACCATTGGAGTTAATAACGGAATTACTTATAAATCGCAAAGTTATACAACCAGAGGAGGAAGTTGCCTGGATGATTTCTGGACTCATCGTTCCTGAATAACTCCCAATGGTTGGATCTGAAGTAGTTTGACCGTCAAAAAAAGTTAAAACATCTTCTGTAGACTGTGTGTAAAAGGATGTAAAGTCTAATTTTATAGTTTGTCCTGCGTTTTGCGGACAAATTGTAAGGGTGAAGTTCTCATTGTTCGAGTAATCAGAGTTTCCACCAGAGTCAAATAAAACTCCGCTACATCGTGTAAATGTACCGTTTTGCATATTGATATCTTGTGCGAAAGTAAAAAAGCAAACAAGACCAAAGAACGCTGAAAGTAGGCGTTTCATTATTGATATTTATTTGGGTGCTCTCCAAATATACAGAAATTTCTTTATTACCTTTGCACCAAACTTATAATCATGAATAAAACAACCGTTTCAATTCAGGAAACTAGCAACCCAAAAATCATAAAATTTGAAACAAATTCATTCCTTACAAAATACGAAAGTTTTGAGTTCTCAAATATTGATGAAGCTAAAAACTCACCCTTAGCGCAACAACTTTTTCATCTCCCTTTTATAAAAAAAGTATATATTTCGGGAAACTTTGTAGCCATTGAACGCTATGATATTATTGAATGGAGTGATGTTCAAACGGAAGTTGGTGAGCAGATAGAAAACTACTTAAATGAAGGCGGAGTCGTTATTTTAAATGAAGACAAAAAGAAAAACCCTGTAACTGTTTATGCAGAAAGCACACCCAATCCTAGGGTTCAAAAATTTGTTGCTAATAAAAGTTTAGTCTCTCAAACTTTTGAATTCACATCAATAGAAGACGCTAAGCTATCCCCTTTTGCAACAGCACTGTTTCAATTCCCTTTTGTGAAGGCGGTTTTTATCGATAAAAATTATGTGTCTATCACCAAATATGACATTGTAGAATGGGAAGCCATCACTCTAGAGTTGAGAGAATTTATAAAGTCCTATGTAGAAGACGGCAAAGAAATGGTATCTGCTACTGCTGCTCAGGTATTGGAAAAAACTACGAGTCAATTGGATGGTGCATATGAAGCCCTGGATGATACCTCAAAAGAGATAATAAATATTTTAGAAGAACATATTAAGCCGGCCGTCGCTAGTGATGGGGGAAATATTGTGTTTGAATCTTACGATGCCACAACAAAAACAGTGAAGGTTATTTTACAAGGAGCTTGTAGTGGATGTCCATCATCTACATATACACTTAAAAGCGGTATTGAAGCAATGCTAAAAGAAATGTTAGCTGGGAGAGTAGAAACCGTAGAAGCTATAAATGGGTAATTCTCTAAATTAAATAGAACACTTCTAAAAAAGTTCCGATACTTCTTTTCCAATGGTACTGCCTATGGCAATGCCCATACCCCCCATTCGAACTCCACAACATACATTGTTTGAGAGCTGCTTTACAATTGGTTTTTTCTGAGAACCGACGCCCATAATTCCTGACCAGCGGTGTTCAATTTCAAATTCTCTATCTGGAATTATCGTATTTTTAAGCAGTGCTTCTAAAGCGGTTTGAATTTGTGCTGTTTCAGAAAAATCTGTGGTGTTTTCCCCTTTAAAATCTAGGTTCCTAGCACCTCCTAACAAAATACGATTGTCGATATTTCTAAAATAATAATACCCACAATCTAAATGAAATGTCCCTTTAATATGTAAATTTTTTAACGGCTTGGTAATTAAAACTTGAGCTCGTGCTGGCTCCACGTCTTCATCAATCAACTGTTGTGCAAATCCATTGGTAGTTATGATCAATTTAGAGGAGGAAAACTCATAATAATTCGTTTTGACATCTACTTTGTTAGACTGCTCAGTGTATGTTTCGACCGTACTATTATTTAGGATAATTATACCTTGTTGTTGGGCTTTTCTAATCAATGCTTGCATCATTTTTCCCGTATCAATCTGACCTTCAAATTGATTCTGTATATAATTGTCTTGAACGTTTGTAAATCCAAATCTATTTGAAACGGTTGAAAACACATCGGCTTTAAAAATAGGTTTTAGTAGACTATTCACCTTGGAGATGTTTTCAACACATGTCTCAAAAAGACCATGGTCATTTTCAAAAAACAACTCATAGCCTCCGAGTTGCTGATAGGACAACGCATCATCTCCAACTGTATTTCTCAAGAGCTGAAGCCCTTTATGTCTTTGTTTGACGAGTTCCACGACTTCATCTGTTGTATGTGATTGTAAATCTTGTAAAATTTCGCTCAAACTCCCAAAACATGCAAACCCAGCATTTTTGGTACTTGCTCCTTGAGGGAACAGTCCTTTTTCAAGAATCACTATTTTAGAATTTGGCACCTTTTTTTTAAGATGAAGTGCGGTACTTAACCCCACAATTCCACTTCCAACAATTGTGAAGTCAACATTTTTTAACCAGGTTTTTAATTCCCAATAGGATAAATTCATAAGTTAAAATTACAATTTTTTATTGGAGTAATTTATCTCGTATTTAGAATAAAAAAAACTCCGAATCAAATTCGGAGTTTTAAATCTAGGCTTCTTGGATCGGTTTCATTTGGAAATCTTCCATAAATTTAGTGGTATAATTTCCTGCTACATAGTCCGGATGGTCCATCAACTGACGGTGAAATGGAATAGTAGTTTTAATGCCTTCGATGACAAATTCATCCAACGCACGTTTCATTTTACTAATCGCTTCTTCCCTTGTTTGAGCAGTTGTAATCAGTTTTGCAATCATAGAATCATAATTAGGTGGAATGCTATAACCTGCATATACATGCGTATCTAAACGAACCCCATGCCCACCTGGAGAATGTAAGTTAGTGATTTTTCCTGGAGAGGGTCTAAAATCATTAAACGGATCTTCTGCATTAATTCTACATTCTATCGAATGTAAGTTTGGCGTGTAGTTTTTTCCAGAAATGAGTACTCCTGATGCCACAGAAATTTGTTCACGAATTAAATCAAAATCATTCACCTGTTCTGTAATTGGATGTTCTACTTGGATTCGTGTATTCATCTCCATAAAAAAGAAATTTCGATGTTTATCCACTAAAAACTCAACTGTTCCTGCACCTTCATACTTAATATATTCAGCGGCTTTTACAGCTGCATCTCCCATTTTTTTTCTCAGGGCGGTTGTCATGAAAGGTGACGGCACTTCTTCTGTTAATTTTTGATGACGGCGTTGAATTGAGCAATCTCTTTCAGATAAATGACACGCTTTTCCTTTGGAATCTCCTATGATTTGAATTTCAATATGTCTTGGCTCTTCAATGAGTTTTTCCATGTACATGTCGTCGTTTCCAAAAGCGGCTTTAGATTCTTGTCGCGCAGAATCCCACGCATCTTTAAGATCTTCTTTTTTCCAAACGGCGCGCATTCCTTTTCCTCCTCCACCAGCAGATGCTTTCAACATCACTGGATAGCCAGTTTCTTTGGCAACTTTTTTACAATCATCAAAAGTTTCAATAACGCCTTCACTTCCAGGAACACATGGCACGCCTGCTGCTTTCATGGTCGCTTTAGCATTGGCTTTATCTCCCATACGATCAATCATATTTGGAGAGGCCCCTATGAACTTTATTCCATGTTCGTCGCAGATTTTAGAGAAACGAGCATTTTCTGATAAAAACCCATAGCCTGGGTGAATGGCATCGGCATTAGTGATTTCTGCTGCAGCAATAATATTTGAAATTTTTAAATAGGATTCGCTGCTGGCTGCAGGCCCAATACAAACGGCTTCATCAGCAAATTTTACGTGCAAACTTTCAGCATCTGCTGTAGAATACACAGCAACGGTTTGTATGCCCATCTCTTTACACGTTCTTATAACTCTTAGAGCTATTTCGCCGCGATTGGCTACTAGTATTTTTTTAAACATACCTTTTTTAGCTTTAAAAATGTAAATTATTATGAGGGATCAACTAAAAATAACGGCTGATCAAATTCTACTGGAGTTGCGTCATCTACAAGAACTTTCACAATTTTTCCAGAAATCTCTGACTCTATTTCGTTAAATAGTTTCATGGCTTCAATGACACAAAGAACATCGCCTTCTGAAATTGTTTGACCCACTTCTGCAAACAACGGTTTGTCTGGCGAAGGTTTTCTGTAAAAAGTTCCAATAATTGGAGACTTTACCGTAATATATTTTGAATCATCAGATGCTGCTGCTGGAGCTGGTGCTTCTTGTGGTGCTGCAGCAATAACGGGTTGCTGTAAAGGAATAGCAGCCTGTTGAACAACTGTGGTGACTGTTTCTCCAGAGCCTGTTTTGATGGTGATTTTGAAATCATCCGTTTCTAGTTTCACTTCACTTGTACCTGACTTGGCTACAAATTTGATTAAATTTTGAATTTCTTTTAAATCCATAATTACAGTTTTATTGTTTAGTTAGTTAGTTTTTATAAATATTTAGGAATCATATCCCCATGTTAGATATATCGAACCCCAATTAAATCCACCACCAAATGCGGCAAAAATTAGATTGTCTCCTTTTTTTAATTGTGATTCATAATCACTCAACAACAACGGAAGCGTTCCAGAAGTAGTGTTGCCATATTTTTCAATATTCATCATTACTTTTTGGGAATCCAAATTAATTCTACTGGCAGTAGCGTCAATAATTCGTTTGTTAGCTTGGTGCGCTACCAACCAATCTACTTTATCCTTGTCTAATTTATTCCGTTCTAATATTTTTTCTGCAGCATCTGCCATATTAAACACTGCGTTTTTAAAGACTGTTTTTCCGTCTTGAAATACATATTGTGAGTGGTCTTTAAGAGATTCTTCTGTTGTAGCATTGGCAGATCCACCGTGTGTGGCACGTAAAAATTCGCGCCCAGAACCATCACTTTTAAGGTATTCGTCTTGGACTCCAAAACCTTCTTTGTTAGGCTCAAAAAGAGCGGCTCCAGCACCATCTCCAAAGATGATACAAGTCGCTCGATCTTCGTAGTTAATCATTGAAGAGTTTTTATCTGCACCTATTAACAATACTTTTTTATAAATTCCCGATTCTATATAGCGAGCTACAACTGACATCCCAAATAAAAAACTCGAGCATGCAGCATCTAAATCAAATGCAAATGCATTGGTAGCTCCAATTTCTGAAGCCGTATAGGCAGATGTTGAAGCGGCTTTCATGTCTGGGGTTGCTGTGGCAACGATCACAAGGTCTATAGTTGTTGGGTCTAAATTATTTTTTTGAATAAGATCCTTAGCAGCTTGTATTGCTAAAAATGAAGTACCCTTATTGGGGCCTTTTAGAATCCGACGCTCTTTTATGCCCGTTCTTGACGTGATCCACTCGTCGTTCGTGTCAACCATTGATTCAAGAATCTTATTGGTTAAGATGAAGTCTGGTACATATCCACCTACAGCGGTTATTGCTGCTGAGATTTTGCTCATAAATTCCATTTTTAGATTGACTGTTTTAAAAGCAATTATGCCAAAAACAACCAAAAACGTGTCAAAAGTACTCAATTTTGATTAAAAAAGACTTAAAAATTGATTTTTTTGCGTTTTTAAAAAATTATATTAAACAAAAAAAACGCTCGTTAAGAGCGTTTTTATTTACTGTATGTTATACCACCTATTTAGGCTGCGTTTTCTGCTGCTGTAGTATCTACTAGGACTTGACCTCTGTAGTATAATTTACCTTCATGCCAGTGCGCTCTGTGGTATAAGTGCGCTTCACCTGTAGTTGGGCAAGTTGCTATTTGAGGCGTTGTTGCCTTGTAATGGGTACGTCTTTTATCTCTTCTTGTTCTGGAGATTTTTCTTTTAGGATGTGCCATTTTGTATATTATTTATCCGTTAGTAATTTTTTTAATGTGTCCCAACGAGGATCTACATCTTCTATTTGGGGTTTATTTTCTAAGCTTTTTGGGCTTAATGCTTCAAGTCTTTCAAGTATTTCTGAATCTAAAGTGCCATCTTCTACTCCTGGATGAATCCGTTTTTGTGGAAGGGACAAAATAATTAATTCATAGATATGGTGTGCAACGTTAATTTCGTATTCCGCATGTGGGATTATTAAAATCGCCTCATTATCGTTATTATACTCATTTCCAAACTGAACGACTAAATCAAAAATGGCTTTTACCAATAGATCAAAAGGTTCGTTTGTTAAGTCACAATCTACGTTAATCGTTCCTTCTGCATGAAATTTCAACTCTAAAAAGGTTGACTTTTTTTCAAGGTTTAGAACAATTTTAACGTTTACATCGTTAAATTCATCATATTCAAAATGCTCAAAGAACTTATAATCAATTTCGTACTCATAAACATGCTTACCAAGCTTTAGCCCTACAAATTGTATGTCAAATGCTTTAAGTGGCTTCATTATCTCGCATATTTGAGCCTGCAAATATATAAAATTTTATTTAGGCGAACCCCAAAGCTCATGTTTTTTTATCTAACGCTTTTTAGATTGTTTCAATAATGGGTTTGAGGTCAATATTTGATTCATTTTACGATTTCTAAAAATGGTCATTCCCGAAAAAATAGCTTCTTTAAAAGAGGTAATGTCTGCAATGCCTTTTCCAGCAATTTCATAGGCCGTACCATGGTCTGGAGAGGTCCGTACTTTGTTGAGCCCAGCGGTATAATTAACCCCATTCCCAAACGCTAAAGTTTTAAAAGGAATCAATCCTTGGTCGTGATAAGTAGCTACTATTGCATCAAAGTTTTTATAGTTTTTAGAGCCAAAAAAGCTGTCTGCTGCATAAGGTCCATATACTAGTTGACCTGTATTTTTGATAGTTTCTAGTGTAGGTCTTAAAACTGTATCATCTTCTGAACCGATGACGCCATTATCCCCTGTGTGGGGGTTAATCCCTAAAATAGCAATGCGAGGCTTGCGAATGTTGAAGTCTTTAATTAAAGAATTATGGATAATTGAAATTTTCTTTTCTATGAGTTGTGCCGTAATTTGATTTGAAACTTCACTTACAGGAACATGGTCTGTTAGTAAACCGACTTTAAGATCGTCAGACACCATAAACATTAAGCTATCTCCTTGAAGTTCTTGGGCTAAATAATCAGTATGTCCAGGAAATTTAAATTCATCGGACTGTATGTTATGCTTATTAATTGGAGCAGTAACCAAGACGTCAATTTGATCATTTTTAAGGTCCTCTACCGCAGCTTGAAGCGACTTGATAGCGTAAACCCCGATTTTAGGATTCTCTTCTCCAAAGTTTATTCTAACATCTTCATGCCAAACTGAAACTATATTTACTTTGGAATTCACTGCTTGACTGGCCTTTTGAATCTTATTGAACTCAAGAGAACTTTGAAAGTGCCTTTTAAAAAATGCCAACGTTTTCACAGAAGCGTATATTATAGGAGTACAAAATTCAAGCATTCGACTGTCTTCGAAAGTCTTGATGACCAACTCACCCCCTATACCATTTAAGTCTCCTATAGAAATCCCTATTTTAATTTTTTCTTCTTTTTCCATTAAAAGTGGCGTGTATGTTTGTAATTTTGAATTTACAAATTTAACGAATTAAAAGTATGTTTACGGGAATTATTGAAGATTTAGGGAATGTAAAAAATTTAGTCACCGAGAATGATAATTTACACTTAACAATTGAAAGTGTGTTGGCACCAGAACTAAAAATCGACCAAAGTGTATCTCATAATGGGGTGTGCTTGACGGTTATAGCCTTAACTGAAAAAAGTTACACAGTTACTGCTATTAAGGAAACTTTAGATAAAACAAACCTCAACAACTTAAAAGTTGGAGGGACTGTAAACTTAGAACGCGGGTTGAAACTTGGAGCGAGACTGGACGGTCATATGGTTCAAGGTCATGTGGATCAAGTGGGAACGTGTACTGATGTGGAAACTCAAAATGGAAGTTGGATTTATACGTTCAAATACGATGCTTCTCTAGGAAATCTGACCATCGAAAAAGGGTCAATTACGGTTAATGGGGTGAGTTTGACGGTTGTGAACTCTAAAAATGATGGCTTTAGTGTAGCGATTATTCCTTATACGTATGAGCATACTAACTTTAACAGTTTTGAACAAGGTACTGTTGTAAATTTAGAATTTGATGTGATCGGAAAATATGTTGCGCGCTTACACAATGCACGCTAATTTATTTAGTAAGCTTCTGGTTCTGAACTTCAAGTAATTTTTTGATGTCTGATAGCAATTGGATGTCTGCTGGAGTTGGAACCGACTCATCTTTTACATCATCTGCTTTTGTTTTGAGTTTATTTATGAATTTTACGACGATAAAAATGGTAAATCCAACGATTAGAAAATCAAGTATTGTTTCAGCAAACAATCCATAATCTATAGATACTTGACTGGTGGTTTCTGTAGCTGATCTTAATATAAGTTTCTTTTCTTGAAAATTAATTCCATCGGATAATAAAGACAAAGGGGGTAGTAGGATATTTTTTACCAAAACATTGATGACTGCGTTAAAAGACGCTCCAATAATAATTCCAATAGCCATGTCTATCATATTACCTTTAACAGCAAAATCTTTGAATTCTTTGAATAGTTTCATTTGTTTTTATGTTTATATTTTTACTTTTCTAGGGTCAATATTTTCTTTTTCAGGATTTTAAATCTGGTAAGTAAATTTTAAAAAAAACCTCCTAATTTTATTAGGAGGTTAGAAAGATTCCGTGAGGTAATATCAAGACCCACACATGAGGCAATCGTCCCCTTCTGCTTCTTTTGCTTGTTGAATTAGTGCTTTCATTTCTTCTGGAGACATTGGCTCTACTTCAACAGCGGTTTCTTGAGAGAATTTAGCTGCGGTATTAGCTGCTTTTTCTTGTTGTTTCTCCAACACTGCTGTCTCTACAACTGTTTCAACGACAACCGTTTCTGGCTTTGGTGCTTCTGTTTTTTTATTGTCTAATGTGAATTTAATAGCATCTACAGCACTTTTTGTTCTTAAATAGTACATTCCTGTTTTCAATCCACTTTTCCAAGCATAGAAATGCATAGATGTTAGTTTGGCCATCGTCGCACCTTCCATGAATAAATTTAAAGATTGTGATTGATCAATAAAATAACCTCGCTGACGAGACATGTCAATAATATCTTTCATGCTCAATTCCCAAACTGTCTTATACAATTCTTTAATCTCTTGTGGAATTATATCTACATGTTGTATGGATCCATTGGCACGCATAATTTCTTGCTTTAAACCTTCATTCCAGAGTCCTAGTTCTACTAGATCTTCTAACAAGTGCTTGTTAACAACAATAAACTCTCCAGACAATACACGGCGAGTATATATGTTTGAAGTGTAAGGCTCAAAACATTCGTTGTTTCCAAGAATTTGAGAAGTACTTGCTGTTGGCATTGGCGCTACTAAAAGGGAGTTACGCACCCCATTTTGTAGGACTTGCTCACGTAATGTTCCCCAATCCCAAAGACCGCTTAAATCTTCGTCTTCAATCCCCCATAAATTGTGTTGGAATTTTCCTTCACTTATTGGAGAACCTTGATACGTTTGGTATGGACCTTCTTCTTTGGCTTCTTCCATAGAAGCAGTAACAGCTGCATAGTAAATTGTTTCAAATATGTCTTGATTCAATTGTTTTGCTTCGTCGCTTGTAAAAGGCATTCTCAACTTAATAAATGTATCTGCTAAACCTTGAACGCCAATTCCGATAGGACGGTGTCTCATATTTGAGTTTTCGGCCTCAATTACGGGATAGTAATTTCGATCGATGACTTTATTTAGGTTTCGAGTTACACGCTTCGTGATTGCAAATAATTCTTGATGGTCAAATTTACCGTCTTTGATAAACATTGGCAAAGCAATCGATGCAAGATTACAAACAGCTACTTCGTCTGGTGAAGTGTACTCAATAATTTCTGTACATAGGTTTGACGAGCGTATTGTTCCTAGGTTTTGTTGATTGGATTTACTATTGGCCGCATCTTTATAAAGCATATATGGGGTTCCAGTTTCAATCTGAGATTCGGTGATTTTTTCCCAAAGTTCTCTTGCTTTTATAGTTTTACGTCCTTTTCCTCTTTCTTCATAATCTAGGTAAAGGGCTTCAAACTCTTCACTATGTGTGTCTGGCAAACCAGGACATTCGTTTGGACACATTAAAGTCCAATGAGAGTCTTCTTGAACACGCTTCATAAATAAATCTGGAATCCACATGGCATAGAATAAATCTCTTGCACGCATTTCTTCTTTTCCGTGATTTTTCTTTAAATCAAGAAAATCAAAAACATCAGCATGCCATGGTTCTAGATAAATTGCAAAACTTCCTTTTCGTTTTCCTCCACCTTGATCTACGTAACGTGCTGTATCGTTAAAGACACGTAACATTGGTACAATACCGTTACTTGTACCGTTTGTTCCAGCTATGTAGCTTCCTGTTGCTCTAATATTGTGCATTGCTAAACCAATACCACCAGCGGATTGTGAAATTTTAGCTGTTTGCTTCAAAGTATCATAGATTCCGTCAATACTATCGTCTTTTGCTGTTAACAAAAAACAAGATGACATTTGCGGTTTTGGAGTCCCTGAATTAAATAAGGTAGGAGTTGCATGTGTAAAAAACTTTTTGGACATCAATTCGTAAGTCTCAATAGCAGCATCCAAATCGTTTAAATGAATACCTATAGATACACGCATCAACATATGTTGAGGACGCTCTGCAATAATGCCATTTAACTTTAGAAGGTAAGAGCGCTCTAACGTTTTAAATCCAAAATAGTCGTACCCAAAATCTCTGTTGTATATAATTGTAGAGTCTAACTTGTCTTTGTTTTCTATAATTACGTTGTAAACCTCGTCTGATAATAGAGGGGCATCTTTCCCTGTTCTTGGATTAACGTATGTGTATAAGTCATGCATGACTTCGCTAAAAGTCTTTTTGGTGTTTTTGTGTAAGTTTGAAACTGAGATTCGTGCTGCAAGACGTGCATAATCGGGGTGTGCGGTGGTCATTGTTGCAGCTACTTCTGCAGCAAGGTTGTCCAATTCACTAGTGGTGACGCCATCATATAGACCTTCAATTACGCGCATGGCTACTTTTAATGGATCAACCAATTCATTCAAACCATAGCAGAGTTTTCTGACTCTTGCTGTGATTTTATCAAACATAATTTCTTCTTTTCTGCCGTCTCTTTTTAGTACAAACATTTCTTTTTGGTCTTTTTTTACTTTTTTGAAGCGCTTCAAAAAAGCGGTTAGTTAGTTAGCCTATCAGTGTTTGATATTCGTCAAACACTTAGTTGTTATGGGTTTGGTTTCCTGGTTGAGAAAAACCAAAAGGTTGATTTATGAAAAACGAATTGTATAATTCGCTTTAAGTTCTTCTTCTAGTTGGTTGGTCTAGAATTCAGAATCGAAACTGTATTTGTTGGTGTCTTCTTCTTCTTTGTTAAGGACGCCTGCTTTTTGATATTCAGAAACTCTTTTTTCAAAGAAATTTGTTTTTCCTTGAAGTGAAATCATATCCATAAAATCAAATGGGTTTGATGTATTGTATTCTTTTTCGCAATCCAATTCTTGTAATAAGCGATCGGTTACAAATTCTAAATACTGAGACATCAATTTTGAATTCATACCAATTAAACTTGCTGGCAGAGATTCTGTAATAAACTCTCTTTCAATATTTAGAGCATCCAATAATATTTCTCTGATACGGTCTTTTGGAACTTTGTTTATCAGGTGTTTATTGTGTAGGTGAACAGCAAAGTCTGCATGTACGCCTTCGTCTCTAGAAATCAACTCATTTGAGAATGTCAATCCTGGCATCAAACCACGTTTCTTTAACCAAAATATCGAGCAAAAAGCACCTGAAAAAAAGATCCCTTCAACAGCTGCAAATGCGATTAAACGCTCTGCAAAACTTGGAGATTCGATCCATTTAAGAGCCCAATCGGCTTTTTTCTTAATGGCAGGAAAATTATCTATTGCATTAAACAGTTTGTCTTTTTCTGCCTCATCTTTTACATAGGTATCTATCAAAAGTGAGTAGGTTTCACTGTGAATGTTTTCCATCATAATCTGGAATCCATAGAAAAATTTTGCTTCACTGTATTGAACCTCATTTACAAAGTTTTCAGCTAAGTTTTCATTTACAATCCCATCACTTGCAGCAAAGAACGCCAATATATGTTTGATAAAGTAGCGTTCGTCGTCGTTTAACTTGGTGCTCCAATCTGTCAAATCTTGGTGTAAGTCAATTTCTTCAGCTGTCCAAAAACTTGCTTCAGATTTTTTGTACCATTCCCATATATCATGGTGTTGGATTGGAAAAATGACGAAGCGGTCTTTGTTTTCTTGTAAAATCGGTTCTACTTGTGACATCTAAATAAAATATTAAAATTTTGGATTATAAAAACTACGCGTTTGAGCGGTTAACAAAGGTTCAAAATAGTTGCCTTAAATGAAAGTCATTTTTATAAACATTGCCTATGAGTTTTTAACAACGAGTAGCTTTTTTCCTACAAAAATATTTCGAAACTAAAAGTGTAAAGCCTTGTTATAAAGACATTTATGTGACTGCTCTCTCTTACAGAAAAATTAGGCATTTTATTAAAATTAAAAGTAGAAAATAAAAAAAGATCGAATTTTTAGAACTCTATCTTTTACCGTTAATTAATACGATTTAGTTATGTTTGATAGCCACTTGTTCTAATTCGGCATACCAATCTGCTCCAAATTTACGAATTAGGGCTTCTTTGACAAACTTATAAACGGGGACTTGAAGTTCTTTTCCCAATGAGCAAGCAGCATCACAGATTTCCCAATGGTCATAATTTACAGCCGAGAACTCACTGTAATCTTTTATACGCACAGGGTATAAATGACAGGATACCGGTTTTTTCCAATCCACTTCTCCCTGATTATAGGCTTCTTCAATAGCGCACAAAGCGGTGTTTTTTTCGTCAAAAATGACATACGCGCAATCAGCACCATCAATTAAAGGAGTTTCCAACTCTCCATCTTCAGTAACAATATGAGTGCCTTGTATTTCGATGGCTTCAATGCTTTCTTTTCTGAGATAAGGTTTTATAACAGGGTATATTTTTTCTAAAATAACAGCTTCTCCAGCTTCTAGTGGCGCACCTGCATCACCATCTACACAACAAGCTCCCTTACAAGCACTTAGATTACATAAAAAATCTTTCTCAATAATGTCTTCTGACACAATGGTTTTTCCTATTTGAAACATGCACCAAATATACTGTTAATTATGAATATTTTAAGCCTAAATTATCGCTCAAAATAAACTTGTCGTTATAATTATTTATTCGACCTTTGCATAAAAATAATTTGTAATCATGAGTTTCAATATCAAAGAAATTTTAACGGCATTTATGGTGCTTTTCGCAGTGATTGACATTGTAGGAAACATTCCAATTATCATTGATTTACGCAAGAAAGCGGGGCATATTCAAAGTGAAAAGGCCTCCATTATCGCTGGAGTTATTATGATTATATTTTTATTTTTGGGAGATAGTATTTTAAAACTAATCGGGATTGATGTGCATTCTTTTGCCGTCGCTGGTGCGTTTATCTTGTTTTTTATTGCCTTAGAAATGATTTTAGGAATTACTTTATATAAACAAGAAGAAGGAACAAATATGAATGCTTCTGTGTTTCCACTAGCATTTCCTTTGATTGCCGGACCCGGGAGCCTCACAACACTCCTATCTTTAAAATCTGAATTTCATACGGAGAATATTATCATCGCGGTGATTGTCAATGTAATTGTAATTTTTATTGTACTTAAAACCTCCACTCGCATTGAACGTTTTATCGGTCAAAATGGAATTAATATTATTCGAAAAATATTTGGAGTGGTACTCTTGGCTATTGCCGTTAAACTATTTACTTCTAACATTAAATTTTTACTGTAAAATGCGATTATTAAGTTATTTATTATCGGTTTTGGCGTTCGGAATTATTGTGTTCAACGTCACAAAAATCAACTTTGACACTCCTTTTGAAAAGGAGAGCTATACGGCCATTATAACGGCACTTGCCGGAGGATGTGCTATTTTGTTATTCACCATTTGGAGGGTTGTTAAAAAGATAGATCGTACGGTTAAAGAGAAGTCTTAATTTAAAATTACGGCTTCTAAGTTGTTTATTTTTTGCAACATAGGGTCAAAAGAACTCATTACTTTTGCCGCTGTATTGTCTCCAAAAAGTTGTTTTGCAAAAGCCGATTTCAAAAGTATTTTTATAAAACCTTCTTGAGTATCTAACTTAGTTTTGTCCAGTCTTGTTGTTTTTATAAAATCCGTTTCAAACTGTTGATAAATCTCCTTTGAAATTTCGAAAGTGCTTAAAAACTCTGATTCAGAAAAAGAAAAATATTGATCTCGTTGACCGTCTAAATGTTCAAATACAAAAAAATCTATAAATCCAGAACCTTTAAGAAATTCTACAATGTCGCTATTAAAATTTTTGTCATAGGGCACATAAACGTCTGGAATAATTCCGCCACCTCCATATACAATTTTACCTTTTGGGGTTGTAAACTTCAAACTATCGGCGATCCCTTCCGATCGTAGAGTATCTACAGCTCTATCGTCCAATCGCTGGTAATAATTTTCATAATATGCTTCTGAACCATTCGCGTAAGAACGCTGTATAGAGCGCCCAGTTGGCGTATAATATCTGGAAGTTGTCAATCGAATTGCACTGCCATCTCCTAAGTCCATTTCTTGCTGAACCAATCCTTTTCCAAAAGAACGTCGACCAACTATAGTTCCTCTATCATTATCTTGTAGTGCCCCAGCAACGATTTCACTCGCAGATGCTGAGTTTTCGTTGATCAGTATATAAACCTCAGCCTGCTCAAACTGGCCTTTGGCAGTGGCAAAGCTCTCAACAGTATCATTGGTTTTGTTCTTCGTAAACAAGATAAGTTTTCCATCTCCTAAAAATTCATCTACTATTTGTTCTGCTATTTGCAAAAATCCCCCTGGGTTATCACGAAGATCCAGAACTAAGTTTGAAGCTCCTTTAGCTAATAAGTCTTCAAAACTTTTTTCAAATTCTAAATAAGTGCTTTCTGCAAACCGATTGATTTTAATGTATCCAAGTTTCGGACTGATCATATAAAATGCTTCCACACTTTTGATGGGTACTTCGGCACGTGTGATTTCAAAGTTTAATAAACTGTCCACACCCGAACGTTTGATTTTTAATTGGACTTTAGATTTATTTTTACCACGAAGTCTTTCAATAACTTTATTTTGACCCCAATTGTCACCGATAATTGTATCATTATCAGCTATTAAAATGCGATCACCCGCTAAAATTCCAGCTCGAAAACTTGGCCCCCCCTCAATTGATCGAATGACTGTTATGGTGTCTTTATAGGTGTAAAAACTGACACCTATTCCTATAAAATCGCCTTTCATGTTTTCAGTAACGGAGGCTAAATCTTGTTTCGGAATGTATGAAGAATGTGGGTCGAGATTTTGCAAAACCGCATCAATAAAACCTTCAACAATACTGTCTGTATCAACAGGGTCAACATACTCATACTCTAAATAATCAATGAGTCTATTTAGTTTTTTTTTGCTGATGCTTTTAGTACTTGCATAGCGACTAGTAGTCTGGGTGTTTAATTTTGAGCCTATAAAAATGCCCATCGCCAAAAGAACTGCGATGAAAAATGGTAGGTGTTTTTGATTTAGGGACATCCAATTACAGTGTTAGTAATTCGACTTTAATGCCTGCTTTTTCTAGAAATTCAACCCCCGAAAGATCTTTATAAGCTTGGCTATAAACTACTCGAGTAATCCCTGCTTGGTGAATTAATTTACTACAGCTTTGACAAGGGGATAAGGTGATATATAAGGTTGACCCCGTACAAGATTGGGTGGAGGCTGCAACCTTTAAAATAGCGTTTGCTTCTGCATGTAAAACATACCATTTGGTATAACCATCTTCGTCTTCACAAAAATTTTCAAACCCAGTAGGAGTGCCGTTATAACCGTCAGAGATAATCATCCGATCTTTAACAATGATGGCGCCTACTTGTTTGCGTTTACAATAAGACAATTTCCCCCATTCGGAAGCCATTCTGAGATAGGCTTTGTCATATTTGAGTTGTTTTTGTGAGGTCATAAAAAAGGGGTGTAATTATTTAATTTATTAACGAATATAGAAGCTTAGTTTTTGATTTACAATAATTTAATTAAGAAAAAAGAGGGCTATTAAAAATTAATGGAAGCAAAAGACCAATGACAACAGCCGAAAGAACCATCACCCAGTCCCGAATTGAAAATCTAAAAATAGTTTGTCCTAAGAATCCAAAAAACAACACACAAAAGACAATAACAAATTGTCCAATCTCTATCCCTAACGCGAATTCTAGTACAGATAGTAAGGTGCTTTCACTAGGTCGTACCATAGATTCAAAGGCGGTGGCAAATCCTAATCCGTGAATAAATCCAAAAAATAAAACGAAACTAAATATAATAATTGGGTTGGATTGTTTAGAAGATTTTCCGGCAGTAAATACATTATAAAGCGCAATGATAATGATTGTAAACGGTATCAACCACTCAATTACATTGCCCTTCAAATTTACAATATCGTAAACTCCTAACAACAAACTCAGTGTATGTCCAAGTGTAAAAGAGGAAATTAATAAAAGTAAGCGTTTCCAATCTTTAAAAAGATAGGGGGTGGATAACACTACTAAAAACAAGATGTGGTCGTAGCCTTTGAAGCTTACGATGTGATAAAGTCCTAGTTCTAAAAAATTTAAAAAGCTATCAAGCATTGTTTTTATTATTATATTTCAAAGTTACTGAAAATTAATGTTTGGTTTACACGGATCAACTAAAGGGTTTCAAAAACTTCAAGTCCACAATCCAAAAAGGCTTTGTAGTCTACTTCATCTGGTGTATAACCGACGGGCTGATTTAGAATCGTTTTTCCTTCTGAGTCTAGTAATACATAATAGGGTTGGGAGTTGGATTGGAAAAACTGTGTTTGAAAGTGTGCCCATTTATGACCGTAATTTTCCAGGACACGTGTCCCTCCACCAAGACGTTCCACTGTTAGTTTTTGATTTTCTGGCAGTTCTTTTTTGTCATCTACATATAGAGAAATTAATACGTAATCGTTTTCAAAATAAGATTTAATAGATGCTTTTGGCCAAATATGTTCTTCCATTTTACGGCAGTTTACACAGGCATATCCCGTGAAATCAAGTAAGATAGGTTTGTTTACTTTTTGAGCATAAGCAACACCTTCTTTTAAATCTTTGAAACATTCAAAGTTGTTAGGACAATCGTTTGGATATAGAAAACTATAACCAACGGGCGGAGCCAATCCGCTTAATAATGTGAGCGGTGTGAATGTTTGTGTTTCTTTATTGACTCTAAAGCCTGATCCTAAATAGACCACAAAGGCGAAAACTAAAACACCAGAACTGAGCCTGAAAAAGGATAATTTTTTTAATGGCGAATCGTGTGGGAATTTGAGTTTTCCAAAAATATAGAGTGTCAGTCCGGCAAATACAAGAATCCAGATACCCAAAAAGACTTCTATTTTAAGTAGGCCCCAATGTTTCACTAAATCGGCGTTGGATAAAAACTTAAAGGCCAAGGCAAGTTCCAAAAATCCTAAAATAACTTTTGTTGTATTGAGCCATCCCCCAGATTTTGGAAGTGCTTTTAACATGTTTGGAAACATCGCAAATAATGCAAAAGGCAATCCTAGTGCCACTCCAAATCCGGCCATTCCAGCGGTTAGTTGCCAAGCGCCACCATCTGCGGAAAGAGAGCCTGCAAGCAAAGATCCAAGAATAGGACCTGTACAAGAAAAGGATACAATTGATAAGGTCAATGCCATGAAAAAGACACCTAAAATCCCGCCTATACCTTCGCCTCTGCTGGTGGAATTTGTCCAACTAGATGGTAAAGTTAGTTCGTAATAACCAAAAAATGAAAAGGCGAAAAATATAAAAATGACAAAGAAAATGACATTCAACCACACGTTGGTGGAAATTTCATTTAAAATATCGGGGTTGACAGAATCTAGCAAGTGAAATGGAATGCTAAGGGCAAGGTAGACCAACACAATAAAAAAACCATATAAAATAGCTTTTGATACACCACTTTTGTCATTGGTAGTACCACCTTTTTTGGTAAAAAAACTGACCGTTAAAGGAATCATAGGAAATACACAAGGGGTTAAAAGGGCTAACAATCCACCTAGAAATCCTAATCCAAAGATCTTCCATAGTGAATTATTAGATGCTTTTATGTCTTGTGATAGTGAAGTCAATTGTGTACTGCATTTTGCTAATGCTGTTGATATAGATTCAACGGACATTCCATATAAAATCTGATCGGCATTATCGGAAATTTCTGAGTCAGACACTGGTGTTCCTCCTATAATTTCAAAACCGGTTTCAGTCGTATACCTAAATGTAAATGGGTTGTCAGGTAAATAGGTACATTTTGTGTCGTCACAGGTCATAAAGTCAATATTTCCATTGATATTGAATTCGGGAGATTTTACACTGATACGTTGTTTGAAAATTGCTTTATCATAATATTTTGAAACCACCATATCAAAAACAGGGTCGTGTTGTGTCACTTTGTTTGATTCCGATTCGGTTACATTTTCAATTAGGTCAAAATTAGGGCCTGATTCAAATGAAAAAATTGTTGGCAAAGGACCGCCCTCTTCTACAAATTGAGAGTATAATGCCCAGTGGGTTTCAATCTTAGCAACGAAAACAAGGTTGTATTCTGTGTCTGAAATTTTTTCGGAACCAAACTCCCATTTAACAGGATTCAGGATTTGTGAGAATCCCGTAAAACTGATTATAAAAAATAAAAGGGTTGTGAGTTTTTTCATAATAATAACGGGATTTAAGTGTGCAATTTAATGAAAAAATTAAAACTGTAGGCTTATTAAAAATCCTTACCAAAAATTTTATTTTTTAACAAAAAAGCCCAACCGTTTAAGGTCGGGCTTTCTGAGGTTTCTAAAAAATGAAATCTTTATTCTTTAGGTAAACTTCTTTCGTATTGTGTAACTCTAGAAATTTTTCCTTCTTTATTAAAATAAAACCATTCTACAAGTTCTTTTTCCCAAACAGTTCCGTCTGCAAGCACTCTTTTCTCTTTTGAAAAAACAGTGACTCCAGATTCGGTATCTGTATTTTGAATTTTTAATGGAACGATTGAGTATACTTCCCAAGAGAGCTCTTTGAAACTCGCGATCATCGATTTCCACACTTCACTAGTTAAAATAACTTTATTTCCTTCTGAGTCCAAAAATTCAGCACCTTCTGCAAATGCTTCACTACAAGCTTCCGCATCTTTATTATTGTAGTCGGCAACTAATTTTTCAATAATTTCTACTTCGCCTCTGTTTGAGAATACTAAAGGTCTTCCAGACCATTCAGATTTACCGTCTCCAATAAATTTTCCACCATAATTTAAACCAAAATTACTTGTTTTCATTCTATTAGACCATTGAGAAAATGCCGTCACTTTGTTGTCTTTATCAACCGTAAAAATTTCCATTAAGTTAAGGTTCTCTATCGAGCCGTCTTTAAAATTTCTATCCTCTACGGACCAAGTTAATACCATTGTGTTTTCGGAACCTTCCATTTTAACTGGAATGATCATGTATGGATCCATTGCGATTGTTTCCATAGAACCTAACCACTCTGCAGACCAGTCCATAGCTTTTTCTGAAAATTCTTTCGTGTAGTTAGACATCATAGCATCAACGTCTTTGGAGCTGTAATCTTTAGCGATTTTCTTAACAGTTTCTACTGAAGCATTAGTTCCGATTTTGAATGATTTTCCATTGTTATCTCCTTCGCCTAAAAATACACCAGCAGTTTGTGCAGTTAAAAATAAGCTTGAGCAAAAAGTAAGTGTGTAAAATAATTTTTTCATGTTAATTTTATTAAATTGGTTAGTAAATACTTGCTAAATGCAATTTAATAAAAAGAAGCGAATAAAATCGTTTAAATACTTAAAAAACTATTTCTGGAATTTATGTAATCGGATTGCGTGCTTTTGATGAACTCTGAGGCTATAACATTTTTGGATTCTTTAAAAAACTGGACGCCAAATGAGTTAAACTTTTGATTTAAGTTTCGCTTACTCCAATACATCATTTCATAAACAATTGGATATAAATCAATTCCTTTATCAGTGAGGTAATATAATTTAGTTTTTTTGTCGTTTGGAAGCTTCGTCACTTTTAGCAACCCAAAATTGATTAAAAGTTCTAATCGATTGCTCAAAATGTTGGAGGCAAATTTTTCGGGGGATTTCATAAACTCGGTAAATGTTTTTTTTCCTAAAAACAAATCACGAATAATAACTAAAGACCATTTATCTCCAAAAAATATCGAGGATATTGACCAAAGGGCATTGGGATCTGTGGGTTCTCATAATTGATAGATTTGGGTGAAATACAAACTTATTATGTTTGATTTCAAAAACATCAATTTTAACAAATTTTTGACATAAAAAAAGGAGGGGATGTGTCCCCTCCAAATAAACTGTAACTATTGTAAGTTAGAAAGTTAATTCTAAAATACGTTTCCAGGTAAATTCACTAATCACTGACCATTGAGATATTGAAAGCTCCTCTACCAATGCTTTGTACTCATCGCTTTGTTCTCTAATTTCAGTTCGTTTTTCCCAATTTCTAAAGTAATCAAACTGAGACTTATCAATACACATTACCATATAATCCGCATCCTTGGCGCCAAAAACAGACTTGAAGATAGCATAATGATAACTGATGCCTAATTTTTTATCAAGAGCATTCATTTTTTTATTCCAATCTTCATAAGCATTATCTTGATTCATTTTTATAGTTACATATTGTATACGTCTGTAAAAATGCTCATCTTTTTCTACTTTAGAAAGAATTGACCATGTTTCTGGAGTTGTACTTAGTTCGGGCATAAACTCCCAAACAGAGGACTCTCTAAAACTGGTTATATCATTAAATGTATCTATAGTTCCTTCTGGAAGTGGATCCATGCTTTGTAGAGTGTTCCATATTTTTTCTTGATTTTCATCTTGTTTGTTCCTGAACGCAACCATATCGGTCAACGTTTCATGGAATTGTAGAAATTGCATCTTCTTGGTTCCAGGTTCGCTAAATGTATACGTCTTAGTGTCCTCTATTTCTAACGCTGTTTTGATGGCAGTCATCCAATGGGTCACTAGGGTTGAAAAATTTTCTGAAGATTCCGTTTCTATTTCATTAACAACCATAATTTGAGCGTTTAACCCAGTGGTTGCTGCTATTAAAAGGGTAAAGATTAATTTTTTCATTCTGTTTTGTATTTAAATTTATTAGTTTAATTAGTTCATCATTCCAGAAGAAAGTTCTGGAATCAATTGGAGTGTTTCTACGTTTTCACCATACATCTCAATTGAAGCATCAAGATTAGAAATATCTTCTGACCATGAACCCCATCCAAATAATTTATTGTAATCATCTTCCCAGGTAGTTTCACTTGATTTCATAACACGTTCATAACTAGAAAAGCCAACAACTCTTACAAATTGATTTCTATTTCCTCCACTCTGAAGTCTAAATAAAAGCACATTAACGTCCATTTCTCTTAAGGTCATAATTTCAGTGACTCTTGACATGAACCTTCTAAAGTGCATAATTTTATCAGCTTTCACATCATAGACTGTTCTAGTAATGTATTTTGAAGGTGTTGTTGATTCTGGATCAAAGTTATAAGACCCATTTTTTAGGCGGGTCCATCTTTTTTGACCTTCTTCTTTACCTATATATTTTGCGACATTTTTATCCCAATATGCTCCTTCGACTGACCGGTCCATATCGTAATCTGCTGGTTTTTTATTGGCCTCAACTCTTTCATAAACCCCAGTGTTCGGACCAGTGATGACTTTGTAAGTAAAAATTCCGAGCTCTGGACTTGAGTTGAATGTTTTTGTTTTGAGTGCAACAGCGGATTCAAACTTTTGAACCATGTCTGTTTTTGGAGTATAACGCCATGTATTCCAATACTCTTGGTTTGAGTTTCGTTGTCCAAAAACGACTGTTGATAGACAAAATGTTAAAATAATAAGAACTTGTTTTTTCATTTTAAAAATTAAATTGGTTAAGCAACCAAGTTAAAACTTATGCTTGTAAAATACAAGTTAATTTTTAAAATACTACAAACTATGATTTTGTCGGGATGACAGGATTTGAACCTGCGACCACACGACCCCCAGCCGTGTACGCTAACCGGACTGCGCCACATCCCGAATAATTAGTAAGGTATTAAAATTAAATTACTTTCAATATTTTTCCAACTTTAATAAAAGCATTGATGGCTTTTTGAATGTGTTCTTTTTCATGTGCTGCAGACAATTGGACCCTAATTCTAGCTTTATCTTTTGGAACTACTGGAAAGAAAAAGCCGATTACATAAATCCCTTCTTCCAATAGTTTTTCCGAAAATTCTTGCGCTAAAGTTGCTTCATATAGCATAATGGGTACAATGGGATGAATTCCTGGCACAATATCAAATCCTGCAGCTGTCATTTCTGAGCGAAAAAAGGTAGTGTTGGCTTCTAATTTGTCTCTTAGTTTATTAGAGTTAGAAATCATATTCAAAGCCTGAAGAGTTGCACCTACAATGGCAGGAGCCAATGTGTTTGAAAACAAATAAGGTCGAGAGTGTTGTCTTAAAATATCAACGATTTCTTTACGAGCCGCTGTAAATCCACCCGAAGCTCCCCCTAGGGCTTTCCCATAAGTTCCTGTAATTATATCAACTCGGTCTATGACGTTGTGATATTCGTGTACCCCTCTGCCATTGGCTCCAATAAACCCTGTAGAGTGGCACTCATCAATCATTACCAAGGCATTGTACTTATCTGCTAAATCACAAATCTTATCCAATTGTGCGACAGTACCGTCCATGGAAAAAGATCCATCTGTCACAATTAATTTTCGTCTAGACGTGGATGCCTGAACAAGTTGCTCTTCAAGAGAGTCCATATTGTTGTGGGTATATCTAAAACGCTTCGCTTTACACAGACGGATTCCATCAATAATTGAGGCATGATTAAGTGCATCGGAAATAACAGCATCTTCAGCACCAAGCAAGGGTTCAAAAAGCCCACCGTTAGCATCAAAAGCAGCGGCATAGAGGATGCAATCTTCCATCCCTAAATAGTGTGCTGTTTTTTCTTCCAGTTCTTTATGGATATCTTGAGTCCCGCAAATAAACCTCACAGATGACAGTCCAAAACCATGCGTATTCAATGCGTCAACACCAGCTTCTATGACTTTGGGGTGTGCCGAGAGTCCTAGGTAATTATTGGCGCAAAAATTTAAAACATTTGATTGCGAAATGGTGTTTATTTCTGGGCCTTGTTTTGAAGTCAAAACTCTCTCAGCTTTATAAAGTCCACTTGCTTTTATTGCCTCAATATCTTTTTGAAAATCGTCTTTAATGGTTCCGTACATGGTTCTACTCTTTATTAAATTACTGTTTTAATTTTAAATTTTTAATCATACTCTCAGTCATGCTTTCTAAATCATATTTAGGGCTCCAACTCCAGTCGCGTACCGCATGTGAATCGTCAATACTGTTGGGCCAAGTATCTGCAATTTCTTGCCTGAAATCTGGATGGTAAGTGATTGTGAATTTAGGGTATGTTTTTCTAATCATCAAAAATAATTGATTTGGAGTAAAACTCATCCCTACAATATTATAGGAGGATCGAATCGTTATATTTTGTTTGGGGGCTTCCATGAGTTCTAAGGTTGCCCGTATGGCATCTTCCATATAAATCATTGGCAATTGAGATGAAGCACTCAAGAAACATTCAAATGGCTTGTTGTGAATTGCTTTATGAAATATATCAACAGCATAATCTGTGGTGCCACCACCAGGCAAAGTTTCGTAACCAATAACTCCAGGGTATCTTAAAGATCGAACGTCTAATCCGTATTTTGTGTAATAATAATTTGCCCAATTTTCACCAGCTACTTTGCTCATTCCATATATAGTAGAAGGCAATAAAAACTGATCTTGCGAGGTATTGTCTTTTGGCGCATTAGCTCCAAAAACAGCAATTGAACTCGGATAAAAAACTTTATTGAGGTCCTGAATTCTTGAAATTTCTAAGACGTTAATAAGCGTTTTCATATTTAAGTCCCAAGTCTTAACTGGAGTTTTTTCTCCGTTGGCAGATAAAATAGCAGCAAGATGGTAAATTTGTGTAATTGAATGCTTAATGACAATGGATTCTAATTTATGATAGTCTGTTGCATCTAAGGTTTCAAAGTGCCCTCTAAATCCAATTTTAGGATATAGGTCTGTTGCAATGACATGATCAACTCCGAATTTTTCTTGGAGTTTCATTGTAAGAACGGAGCCTAATTGGCCCCCGGCACCTGTTATTAATATTTTTTCTTGCATAAAACTACAGAATTGAATACAATCAAAATTATAAATTAAGAACAGTTAGTGGTTAAAAAAACTTTAAAATATACAAATAAAAGTGTTTTTATCTTCTATTGTTAATAAATGTATTTATATTTACTTTTAACAATAATTAAAAACTAATTTTAAAGTAATTTCTTCTGTAGAATGGAAAAACTAGATGAAGTCGATCTCAAAATATTAAGAATTTTACAAAAAGATTCAAAAAAAACGACGAAAGAAATTGCGGAAGAACTTCACCTTACAGCATCACCTGTTTATGAACGAATTCGAAGGCTAGAGAAAAAAAAGTATATAAAAAAGTACGTTGCTTTAGTAGATAAAAAAATGGTCAACCAACCAATAACCGCCATCTGTATGGTTTCTTTACGTTATCACGATGAAGGTTTTATTGACACGTTTGATAGACAAATTAGGGCTTTGAATGAGGTCCAGGAATGTTATCACATGGCAGGAAAAGTAGATTTTTTTTTAAAGATTAATCTTCAGAGTTTAGATGCTTACCACGAGTTTGTAAGGCTCAAACTTTCTAAGATTGATAACATTGGTGTTTTGGAGAGTTCTTTTGTTTTGAAAGAAATCTTTCATAGTACTGAGTATAATATCTAACAAAACCATCTTTCAATACAGATTCGATAAGATTCGTTTTATTACTGAAAAATTAAAGGGTTGACTTTTATTTTTTTCTTAATTTTACAAACATGAAAAAAATTACGATTCTCATCCATTGCAAGGACCAATCAGGGATCATTGCAGCGGTGACCAACTTTATTGCTTCTAAGGGTGGAAATATTGTTTATATCGATCAACATGTGGATCAAGAGCAGGCAGTATTTTTTATGCGCTTGGAAGGCGAGTTTGACAAAACTGCTTTTAATGGTTTAGATTTTAAAGCCCAGTTTCAGCAAAAAATTGCTGATATATTTGACATGGGTTGGGAGCTTCACACAGCGGCTTACCGTCCAAAAATGGCGTTGTTTGTATCAAAATATGAGCATTGTTTATATGATATTTTAGGGCGCTATAAGTCGGGTGAATTGGCTTTAGAAATCCCTTTGATTGTTAGTAATCACTTAGATTTGAAGCCTATAGCCGATAGTTTTGGGATTCCTTTTTTTCATGTACCGGTGACCAAAGAGAGCAAGGCGGAGGCCGAAGTCAAGCATTTAGCACTTTTATCGGAACACGCTATTGACTTTATTGTATTGGCGCGTTATATGCAAATCATCCCTGAAGGATTCATAAATAAGTACCCACATAAAATTATCAATATACATCACTCCTTTTTGCCTGCATTTGTGGGAGCTAAACCCTATCATTCTGCCTACAAAAGAGGGGTTAAAATTATTGGAGCAACTTCTCATTATGTGACTGTAGAGTTGGATGCTGGGCCTATTATTGAGCAAGATGTGACACGCGTTTCACATACACATTCTATTTCAGATTTAGTTTCAAAAGGTCGTGATTTAGAAAAAATAGTATTGTCAACAGGTATCAAATTACATTTGGATCGCAAAGTGATGGTTTACAACAATAAAACCGTCATATTTTCTTAATAAACCAATTAACTTATAATTTTAACTATTATGGAACAAAACACACAACCGACCATTCAAGTAACTGCTTCTGGAAAAGTGGTGGTTACCAATGCAAAAGACATCCTGTTATTGGATAGCGAAGGAAATTCGATCGCAAAACGCAACCGATTCTCGTTGTGTAATTGCGGTAAAACTCAAGATATTCCATTTTGCGACGGCGCACACAAGGATTAAGTATTCTTGTTTTATTAAAAAAGCCTCTACAAATTGTAGAGGCTTTTTTTTATATTTATAACGTTATATAATTACTCACCTTCTGCAAGTACACGTTCTGTTACGTAAAACATTTGAATTTTTCCGTCCACGATAAGTGCATCATGTACCTGACCTAGTTTTACTTCTTCTCCTTCAACTGTCAAAGTAACCCCATGTCCAGAAGTTACCCACTGACGTAATTCACCTTTTGTGTTCGTAAATTCGTTTTCAATGAGGTAGCTTGTTTTCCATTTTGGATTCGCATCGGCAAACCAGGAAGTTAAAAATTCTATATGGGCATCCGCTCCATCAATGACCTGTCCTGTTGGTCCATAAACTTTAAACCCTTCTACAGCATTTAAACTTTTAATTGTTTTTAAGTCACGCTCATTATGTGCTACTATATACTTTTCCCAAATAGCAACAGTTGACAAATCGCCGCTATATAATGGGATTTTAGTTCCGTCATCACTAATTTCATGACCTATTGCTTTTGGAGCAGCTTCTGGGCATGGGGCGTTGGTACATGAGATTAACACTGCGGTCATTACTACGGCTAAAATTGATTTTTTCATTTTTAAATTGGTTTAAATTAATAATACTTGTAGAACAAAAGTAGTGAAAATCCTCCATAAAGCACCCCAGTTATATTTACTTAAGTGGATTTGGCTAAATAAAAAAAGGGTAGCTTTCCGTTACAATAAACGGATTCTTATATATTTTTTAGGGGAGCATTTTAGGTCGAAGTACAAGCCTTCGTAGGATAGTAAACTGCACCTGTATAAAATTCTATTCCACATATTACTGCTTTAGGGGAAATTAAAAAACACAACATGTCTCAATAAAGACAGGTCTCATTTCCAGTTTTGACCTTTCAGTTGCATGGCGGCTTTTAGGATGTCTTTTTGGCTGATCTGCCCTACTAGCTTACCCTTCTCTACAATTGGGAAACGACGTCTTTTGGCGGCTACAAACATATTAGCAGCATCAAAAATATTCATGTTTCCATCTATAGTATCTACATTATTGGCCATGTGTTTTTCAATTGTTAGATCTTGCATTGGCATATTATAATACCTACTTTCACTTATTTGCTTTATGCAATCGCTTTCAGAAATAATTCCAATTAATTCATTTTTATCATTCACTACAGGGGCTCCTGAAATACGATGCTTAATTAGGGCCTGCATTACACTTTCAATGGATTGGTGTGGAGTAAATGTGATCAAATTGGTGGTCATATAATCACTAACTTTAAGCGAAGTAGTATCCGCTTTTGACTGTTGGCGTCTGGCGCCTTGAAAACTTTTTATGGGCATGACATCTGGTTTAGTGAAGATTAAATATAACTAAAAAAAGTGGAGTTTCCTAAAATCTGGCTTTTTCCACTATTCTAAAACGCTATGATTTTGAGGGTATAGAACTCTTTACCAACTCAACAGTTACTTCAATATGTCTAAATTAAGTTCAAATGACTAACGTTTTTGTTGTATTCGTGGAAATAGTATCGTTATTGGGTCAGGAATGATGTCGGTTATACCCAATGACGTAGTTTGGAACTCCCAGAGTTGAATAAAGAAGATATGCCTATGGTTTAAAAGACGGGGCTGCACAAAACCAGCCCCTTAAAGAGTCAAGATTTTTAATCCCTAACAAAACGCACTGAAAAGCCGGCCGGAACAAAGCGTGTTGAGAAAACTGCTAAAAGCGAAAAGAACAGAAATGTCTGTCAAATGTCTGTCAGTTTTTAGTAAATTTGGACTGTTCTTTGAGATGTTTAAAAATTGAGTTAGAGATGGCTTTTAGTAGGGTTTCGAGACTGGTTAGAGCCTGAGAACATAAAAAAAGCCCTTACATCTCTGTAAAGGCTTTATAACTGGCTCCCCCTATTGTTCAAAGTTGCAGCACGACTTCTTCTATTTGTGACTTAAGAGTCTTATGAAAATGGGATAAGTATAGTCTTTGTTATTCGCTACCCGAACGGAATTATATATTGAGACAATTAATCCAATGGAGTACAAGGAAACTAAGGCAATTATGAATAAAGCCCAAGATTGGGTTATTAGTAACGAGGACACTCCAAATACGACATAAAGGAGAATCCAATTAAATTTAAAATTGATAACATCTCTTCCTTGAAATTCAATTATTTCATCTTTTCTTTTAAAAATTACCCAAATAATGGAAGTTGTTATAATTCCAAAAATTGAAGATAGGTGTAATAAAATGTTCCATGAATTTGTTGATTTTGATTTTTGCTTCATAATGTTGTTTTTAAGTTCGTTTAAATTAACGCCAAGAACTTCCCCTATTTGATTTAAGGAGTATGGAGTTGGCTCCACTTCGTTGTTCTCGATCCTTTGAATAGTTCTCAGTGAAAGAGAACTCAGTTCGGCCAAGTCAACTTGAGTATATCATTGTCTTAGTCTTAATTCTTTAATAATGTTTTTAAATTACATGAAGCAAAACTACCCTTAAAGTTAAGATTATAAAACGACATCTTTACGTCATTCAACAAAAAAAACCGTTACACTATAACAGTATAACGGTTTTATCATTATAAGTAGCTCCCCCTATTATTCAAAGTTGCAGCACAACTTCTTCTTTAGGCGATCTATTCGCCTTGGACGACATCCAATTCTGCTTCAACAATAACACTTAATTAACGAGTGTA